>ERZ791765.329-NODE-329-length-56870-cov-64.491455_pt1 | contig 56870 bp, 71 predicted proteins | sample MGYA00509949_ERZ791765 | MGnify/ENA primary metagenome ERZ791765 (study PRJEB30046, sample SAMN00791980) | human gut metagenome | study: EMG produced TPA metagenomics assembly of the A metagenome-wide association study of gut microbiota in type 2...
TATCACTTTATGGAAAACCTCAGTTTGACTTGTCCTATTTATATGCTAGCACCAAGGATTCGCGGCGGGCGCCCCACGTGGCGCCCCTACGAAGGCCCCGGACGGGGCGTTTTTCACGAGCCGAGGGTTACTCGAGACGATGTCGTCATTCTGAGTCTGTTGCCGCGTAGCGGCATCTGAGTCCGAGACGGCCTGCGAACTTGCGGTCTGCGGGGCCGTCGGCCCCAATCTACATTAACGTTTCCTTAAATATTTTGGATTTGATTCAAAAATGATTAGAAAACGATTAAGTTTTCCAGAACTGTCCTTTTTCTGTTGTATCATGGAGGTATGGATATATCCTACTCGTTCTGTTTCATGCTATAATAAAGAAAGGAATGGTGAATCTGTTGAAAAACCAATTGACTGCCAATGAAATCCGCTATCGAACGTATTTCCCGGAGCTGACGGAAAAGAACTTCAATCCCATGAATGACGTTTTGTTTAAGTTCATCTTTGGCCGGCCGGAACGCAAACTCATTACCATTGATTTCCTCAATGCCATCGCCGCCGAAGACCTGGGCCATCTGATTACGGATATCGTATTCACACCGACGGAAAACGTCCCGGACAGTCACGATGAAAAGCTGACTCGCCTCGACGTGGCCTGTACCTTGGATACGGGTGAACAAGTCGACATCGAAGTTCAAATCGTCAATCAGAAAAACATGCAGCGCCGGACCATGTGCTATTGGGCGCGCTTATATTTACTGTCGTTGCCGCCCGGTGGTGCCTATCAGGACTTGAAGCCCTGTATTACCATCAACCTGTTGCGGTTCAATTTGCTGCCACAAGAAGACGCCCATTCCATGTGGAGCATTTACAACGCCGAGACGGGCGACCGCCTCAATAAAGATTTAGTATTCCATTTCCTGGAAATCCCGAAATATACGAAATCGCCGAAGAAGCGAATCCGTGACATGACAAAAATGGAACGCTGGCTGGCGTATTTTGCCAACCAGCTCAGTGATGACGAAAAGGGGGAACTGATCATGAGCGATGAAGCCATCCATAAAGCCGTAGATGCCGCCAGGACCTTTCTTCAGAATGACGCCGAACGCCTGGCTTACATCAACCGCGAACTCGCTATCCTAGACTATAACTCGGATCATCGAGATGCCTTTGAAGAGGGAGAAGCCAAGGGACGTGATGAGGGACGTAAAGAAGGCGAAGAGAGACTTGGAATGTTGATGAGCCTTTTATTGAAAGAGAATCGTCATGATGATGTAGCCAAAGCGGTTGCTGATGCTGGTTTTCGTGAAAAACTCTTTAAGGAATATGGGATTTAGTTGGTGATGAAGAGAGGCTGTCTTAATGCGACAGCCTCTTTTTGCTTTTCTTGGACTCAGATGCGGCTTCGCCGCGACAGACTCAAACTGACAACGACGCTTTGAGAAACCCTCAGCGCGTAGCGGGACGCCCTTTGGGCGTCCCCTACGGATGTGGCGTTCCGCCGCGACAGACTCGTGAAATAAACGCAGTTCGCTGGTCGCAGGTCGCAGACCGCAAAAATAACCCCAATCGGGGCATTCGTAGGGGCCGACTTTTAACCTCTCAGACGGCCTTTGGCGGCCAGCTCCCCTATAAAGGGAGCCTTGTGCGGCCCGTTGCAAGATTTCATCACATCCCATCCGAGTATAATGGCAGGCTTTTACGAGCCACGAGCATCTGTCATGGCATCGGCTATTCACACAAGTCGCGGCGGTACGCCCTTTGGGCGTCCCCTACGGTATCGCATACAGGCGATAAAATTTTATGTGGCTGTATGCCGCATTTGTAGGGGCTGTCCCAGTGGGCAGCCCGCCAGAGAGATTTCATCACATCCCATCCGAGTATAATGGCAGGCTTTTTACGAGCCACGAACCACGAACCACGATTTTTTCCACGAGCCGAGGGTCACTCGAGACGATGTCGTCAGTTTGAATCTGTTGCCGCACAGCGGCATCTGACTCCGAGGCGACCGGCGGCCTGCGAACTGCGACCAGCGGTCTGCGGGTCGTCAGACCCTAAATTCGACGAACGACCTACGATGAACGGCTTTTCGCCCGGCCGATAGGCCCCAATCTACATTAACGGTTCCTTAAATATTCGGAAATTCGATTAAAAAACGATTAAAATTTCTATTTGGCCCTGTTTTGTGGTGTATGATGGAATCGTAAAATTTTTCGTTATTTTTTTGTATCATGTTATAATATAGAAAGGACGGATACCATGAGTTATACCATCAAACCTTGGCAGGACCTGACGATTCAAGATGATTACATGTTCAAATTGGTTATGCGGCGGAAGCCGATTTGTAAACGCATGTTGGAAAAAATCCTGCATGTTCCTATCCGTGATATTCGTTATAGTGACGATGAGAAGACGATGAAATTCCAATATGAAGGCAAGGGAATCCGCCTCGACGTTTACGTAGCCGATGATAAGGAAACCGTGTATGATATCGAAATGCAGGTTCGTAAACCATCGGATGATGGGCTCTATTTACGAACTCGATATTACCAGTCCATGATTGATATGGGATTATTGGAAGAAGGGGCTGATTATGATGAACTCAATCCCAGTTATATTATTTTCATTTGTCCCTTTGAGCCATTTGATAAAGGCCGCCATATCTATACATTCCGCAATGTGTGCTTGGAGGATACAAGTTTAGAACTACGGGACGGTGCGACCAAGATTTTTCTTAGTTCTGTGGGAACGGCTAACGATGTGGCACCCGATGTTAAACGGTTCTTGGAATATGTTAACGGGATTCTCAGTAATGATGCTTTCGTGCAAGAAATCGATCAGGAAATTAAAAGAGTGAAAAAATTAGAAGAAGAAAGGGTGAGATATATGACATACGCCATGAAAATGCAAGAAGAACGAAAAGAAGGCATCAAAGAAGGCCGTGAGGCAATGCAGCATGATTTGGCGCTTAAAATGTTAAAAGATCATAAGCCTATTCATGAAATTGTTCGTTATACAGAATTGACAGAAAATCAGATTCGCAAAATCGCAGCAGAAAATAGTAATGTTTCGTTTGGAGAAGAGAGTGGCAGCCATGTGTAACTTGAGTGAAGGTATCGAACGGCGTGGATAATTACGTGGCCGTAAACTAGGTGAAGAAGTGGGAGAAAAACGTGGAGAACTACGCGGCAGGAAAATTGGAGAAAAAATTGGACAAGAACGCGGAGAAAAAACGGGAAGAAAAGCGCTCAGTGTATTGCTCCAGAAACTGATGCAAGAAGGCAGAAAAGAAGACGTCGACCGCGTCTTGCAGGACGATGAATACCAGGAACAATTGCTGCGGGAATATCATTTGAAATAAGAGGGTAATCATTTATGACGGCGTTGTCATATAAGACAGCGCCGTTTTGCGTTCTTCGGATTCAGATGCGGCTATGCCGGAAATAAACGAAGTTCGCTGGTTGCAGTTAGCAGACCGCAAAAATAGCCCCAATCGGGGCATTCGTAGGGGCTGACTTTTAACCTCTCAGACCGCCTTTGGCGGCCAGCTCCCCTATAAAGGGAGCCTTGTGCGGCCCGTTGCGAGATTTCATCACATCTCATTCGAGTATAATGGCAGGCTTTTACGAGCCACGAGCATCTGTCATGGCATCGGCTATTCACACAAGTCGCGGCGGTACGCCCTTTGGGCGTCCCCTACGGTATCGCATACAGGCGATAAAATTTTATGTGGCTGTATGCCGCATTTGTAGGGGCTGTCCCAATGGGCAGTCCGCCAGAGAGATTTCATCACAGCCCATCCGAGTATAATGGCAGGCTTTTACGAACCACGAGCATCTGTCATGGCATCGGCTATTCACATAAGTCGCGGCGGTACGCCCTTCGGGCGTCCCCTACGGTATCGCATACAGGCGATAAAATTTTATGTGGCTGTATGCCGCATTTGTAGGGGCTGTCCCAGTGGGCAGCCCGCCAGAGAGATTTCATCACAGCCCATCCGAGTATAATGGCAGGCTTTTTACGAGCCACGAACCACGAGCCACGATTTTTTCTACGAGCCGAGGGTCACTCGAGGCTATGTATTCAATTTGAGTTTGTTGCCGCGTAGCGGCATCTGAGTCCGAGGTGGCCTGCGAACTGCGGTCTGCGACCAGCGGGGCCGTCAGGCCCCTTATCTTACAAAAAAAATCGCAGAAAATTTTTGTTTCACTATATACATATTTTTACGGTTAATTGTATTTATAATATATTAAAATAGTAATTATTAAATATGGGTCAACAGCTTAGTGGGTGCTTATAGATGACTATATACAGCTTTATTTTGTGGCTTTATATGCTATAATAAGATAACAGTTTTGTTACAAGTATGCTATTTGTTAGCTGTATAAAATGCATATGAAACAAAGAAAGGAGCTGCTTTTTTATGAATCGAACGTATAAGGTCATTTGGAGTAAGGATAGACGGTGCTATGTCGTCGTATCGGAATTAGCCAAAGGCCAACACAAATTGTCCAGCAAGAGCGAACGAATAAGCTCGAATGTTCACTGGGGGGGGAGATTTAGGTAAGGCGGCTGCAGCTGCTGTCGTTGTCAGTTTGCTGTCCTTCGGCAGTTTAGCTTATTCGCCAGTTATGGCTGCGGATAAAGATATCGTGGAAAAAGGTGCCCAGCCCATTGCTTATGATATCAGTCCTGCTAATGACGGGACGAATATTGCTGTCGGCAAGAATGCAAAAGTCTTTATCGGCGGTGGGACACAGGAATCCATGCTTTCCTTTGGCGAAAAAGTTCATGAAGGCTTATTCAGCATGCATATTCATGATAATAATCATGCAAAACAGAATCTGCCGGAAGGCATTGCCGTAGGCACGAATTCCTATGCTCGCACAGGTTCCATTGAAATCGGTGCCCATACACTGGCGGAAAATAAGATTTCCATCGGTGATACTACGGCAGATAAATTACAGCAGTTTGGTGTTGGTTCTACTACTTTAGGAACTAATTCCTATACAGGCGGTGGTTTTGCTACAACTATCGGCAGTTATAATGTACAGAGTAATCCGTATGCGGCTAATGGTTTTATGGATACATTAAATAATGCAACTAAAAATGCTTTTGCTACGGTTATCGGTACATTCAACTCCAATGAATCTATGACAGGAGACAGCAGCAGTGGCATAGCTAATACCATTGCAGGTACAGCCAATAAAGTGACGAACAGCAATGGTGCTATTGTTTTAGGTGCTGGGAATAGTGTCAAAGGCTCAAGTGCTTATTTTGATGCCTCTGCCTATAGTACTCATTTTAATTCTGTCACAGACATGCAGAAGGCTTTGATGAATGGCGTTGCGGATAGCGCAGGCGGTGCGACCTTGGTTATTGGCGGCGCAAACCAGGCCGAAAACACTTCCCATTCGCAGATCATGGGTGTCGGTAACAAGGTAAAATCTACGACATCTAATAAAATAAAGTACAATTATCTGGATGGCTTCGAAAGTTCTATCACCGATGCCAGCCACGTAAAGGTCTTGGGCCAAAGCGTCACCATCAATAAAGGTGCCGATTCTAATACGGTAATCGGTGATAATCGCACCGTAGCAGAAAATCAGACCAATAACGTCATCATCGGTAATGCAGATGAAACAGCGCCAATCATGACCTTGAACAAGGAAACGGTCATACTTGGCTACAAAGCTAATGCTTCTGTGGACGGTGGTGTAGCTCTCGGCTCTGGTTCTATTGCCAATACCCTGGCCGAAGTCTTTGGTTGGGATCCTAAAACGAATCAGCAGAGTTCTACTGATAATAAAATTTGGAAATCATCTTGGGCGGCTGTGTCTGTAGGTGATGGCACTCATACTCGCCAGATTACCAACGTCGCTGCCGGGTTTAATGATACGGATGCAGTCAATGTAGCCCAGCTGAAAGCGGCCATGGAAAATGCGGCACCGAAAATTGATTTCGTTGCCGGCGATGGTATCCAGATTGAGAAAGATTCCACCGGCACCAAGTATACCATCAAGGCCAACATTACAGGCGGCACAACAACTACCGATACTACAACGGTCGCGCCGAAAGCGGACGGGAGCGGCTCCAGCAAAGAGGAAGGTAGCAGTTCCAGCACAGGTTCGTCGGATGCTTCTGGCCAGGGAAAAGCGCTGGAAGTCAAGACGGAAACGAACCCCATCCATTTCGCTGCCGATGAAGGGACTGCTGCAAAAGTCAAACCTTCTGAAACTGAAACGCTGGGAATTCTTGGCGATAAGACCAATATTTCCACAAAGGTGGATGGTTCCAATATTACTGTAAGCCTCAAGAAAGATATTTCTGTGGACAGTGTCAAGGCAGGGGATACGACCGTGAATAAGGATGGCGTGACCATCCAAGGCGGCCCGTCCATGACTATCAATGGCGTTGACGCAGGCGGGAAGAAGATTACCAATGTGGCCAGCGGCACAGAGGCTTCTGATGCGGTGAACTATGGACAGCTGCGGGATGTAGAAAATAAGGTAGACCAGAACACTCAGGGAATTTACCATATGAATAATCGTATTTCTAATCTCGATAACCGCGTCAACAAGGTCGGTGCCGGCGCCGCCGCTTTGGCAGCCCTTCATCCGCTGGACTTCGACCCGGATGACAAGTGGGACTTCGCTGTCGGTTACGGCAATTATCGCAATGCCAACAGTGTGGCTTTCGGCGCCTTCTATCGTCCCAATGAAGATACCATGTTCAGCCTGGGCACGAACTTCGGCAACGGTGAAAACATGTTCAACGCCGGCCTGAGCTTCAAGATTGGACAGGGCAGCGGCATCACGACGTCGAAGACGGCCATGGCCAAGAAGATTGAAAGCCTGGAAGACACGGTCGATAAACAGGATAAGAAGATTGCCGAACTGGAAGCCCTGGTCAAGGAACAGGGAGAAATGATCCGCCAGTACGTCGGCAAGAAATAGAGGGGTATTCATGGCACAGACAACGATTTGTATCCGCATCGACGCGGATTTGAAAAAAGACTTTGAAGTGTTTTGCGACTCTATCGGCATGAGCATGTCGACGGCAGTCAACATCTTCATCAAGAAATCCGTCGGGGAACAACGGATCCCTTTTGAAATCACAGCAAAAAAGCAGTAATATAAAAAATAGATTATTTAACAAGCCTTGCGCAATGATAGTTTTCTTGCGTGAGGCTTGTTTACTTTTTGAAAAAATAAGAATAATAAAATTTTTGTACTATTTTTTCAAAACAATGTATTAACAAATTATTAAAAATATACATATTTATTAATAATTTATTAATATAGATTAAATAAGAAAAAAGCAAATCAAGCAATATATGGCTGTTTTATGCTATTGAAAAGACTTAAATAAGAGATATAATGTTGATATAGAACACACAAAAAAGAATAAAATAAAAAAGAGGAATACTCATGAAGGACAAACGAAATTTGCGACGACTTATCTTATTCAGTCTGGTTGCTGGTTGTGCACTGGGCGGATTAGGTAGTGGAGATGTGTATGCTGCTGGGGGACCGCCATATGAACAGATTCTATATATCAACGGAGATGATACAGTAACCCAGAATGACAAAGACCCCAGCCTTCAAGTGGATACGAGCGGACTGCTCAAGGATGGGAATTTTACGTATAATACAGGCGATAAGCTTTCAAAAGAAAAACGCGGCCTCGTCATCATGAATTCCAAGAAAAATCTGAATTCATATACTGTTCGTGCTACTCTTGGGGCCGATTCGTCTATGACTATGGCCGATTATGGAAAGAGTGATTATCAGACTATTTTGCTGGAATCAGGAAATACTGCGATCCATGATGTAAATCTGCAGGTCGATGGATTATTGTCCCATAGATATGGAGGCAGTGGCGTTTATGGTATTTATAGTGGCGGTGGTAATCAATTTGATAATTTGACGATTAAATCAGATTTGAAAAATGCCATAAAAGACAGCGGTATCGTCAATACTAACGCCTATTTCATCGGGAAAGAGACCACTCAAATCGGCAATTTATACATTGATACCAAACTGGATCCCAATAACACGACGGGACGCAGCATTGCGCATAATGGTTTATATGCTGACCAAGGGGCGGTCATCAATGTCACGGGGAATACCTATATCAACGACCACATCGCCACGGGAACACATGATGGATATGACAATGAGTATGACATCGATACTAAGGGGAACGTGAATACCATCAGCAAGAACGATGCTGTGTCAGCCAAGCACGGTGGTGGTTCGACAATCAATATCAATGCTAAAGAAGACGGAACTATACTGAATCCGGATAATACTGTTCAGATTTATGGTAACCTCGATGCAAAAGCAGGAACAATCCGCATCGGCTTTTCTGGTAAAGATTCCTATTGGTACGGCGCTGGTGTCGGCCTGATCAACTATGATGAAGCGACACAAACCTATGGTTCCGTACTCGATGACAGCCGGCTGCAAGTTATGTTGGCGGATGGAGCCAAATGGGTTCCTGATATCATGTTGCGTGGAAAAGATGCACAGGGGCTGGATACACGGAGCAATTATCTGAGTGCCATTACCCTCGATAAAGGCGGCATCATTGATACGCATGCTTATAATGTCCATACTGGGGATACGGATACGGTCAACAACCTGGTCCTGTATAACTTGAAATCCAATGAAGGGACTGTCGTAATGGATGCCAGTGGGGCTAAAGTAAATAGCACCTATCGCAATGCAGGTACTGATTTCTTTACCATCAAAGATGGCTCGGGCCTGGTCTATGTGCAGCCAGCGGATGTTTCTGCACTGAAAGGTGTCAGCCCCGACAATCCAGTCCGCTTTGCCGATGCCACTAAGGACATTACTTTTAAGGCGATTACTAAGACCTCGGACATTTCAGACGGAGCCCTGTTTGATTATACGCCGGTCATAGATAAGAACGTTGTATCTGACCGGTTTGGGACTAACGGCAATGACTGGTATTTTGTTGACTACTCCGAAAATCCAACGGATAATGTCAAGGTCCCTGTGGCCGCTGCCTCTGCCGTACATGGTGATTTGTTATCGCACCGGAACATCGACACGTTGAATCAGCGCCTGGGTGAACTGCGGGACTATAGTAATACGGAAGATGGCGTCTGGTTCCGCATGAAATCAGGGGAAACGGAATCGGATAAATATGGTCATTACAATTATCGTTGGAATTTCTACCAATTAGGGTATGACCGGACTGTGGCTGACCATCAGAATGGCAAATGGCATATCGGCGGAGCTTTTCACAGTGCCATGGGTGATGTAGACTACCATCATGGCGATGGCGACATGCGTAGTTACGGTGGCTCCTTGTATGCTGGCTGGGCTGGCAGCAAAGGCCATTATATGGATTATGTCTTATCGTACAGCCACTATAACAATAAATACAATATTTACCATGATGGCATGAAAGCGGCAGATGCAGACTATTCGGATCATGCCTGGATGGTTAGTGCCGAATATGGCCGTAAGTTCGACATGGGTGGTGAATGGTTCATCGAGCCGCAATCTCAGCTGGTATATGGCAAATCTGGCGGAAGTGACTATACGTTATCGAATGGCGTCAAAGTACATGATGATGGAGAAGACTGCCTGATTGGCAGACTGGGGTTCCGACTGGGCAAATCTTTTGCTACGCCAAAAGGACAGGAACCCAATCAGATTTACTTAAAATTTAACGCACTCCACGAATTTTCCGGAGATTGGGACATGGCCCTTTGGGGAACCGATGCTTCCTATTATCAGCATTGTGATGGCGGAGACACTTGGTACACCTTTGGACTTGGTGGCAAGGTTTCATTAGCGGATAATGCCGTCTTTTACGGAGATGTTGAAAAATCCTTTGGCGGTGACGTAACAACGAAATGGCAGTTCAATGCAGGACTGCGCTTCTTGTGGTAAAGAATGATATAAATAGGTGTCCTCGTGATATGGAAAATGTCTTGGGGACACTTTTTTGTAAATCGCTTAATTATGCCATTGAATATAAAGTGCCATCGGACGCCTGGGCTTCGTCTTCGGCCAGCGCCGTCCCGATGCGGCCAAGCCCTATGACTATTACCTGAAAGCCTCGGTCCTCCACGAATTCGGCGGTGACCGCAGCTTCCACATGGCCGCGCCCGATGGAGAAACGATGGACCTGACCAACCACTACGGCAGTACCTGGTACGAAGCCGGCTTCGGCGGTACGTACCGCGTCGACAACAGTACCTACCTCTATGCCGATGCGGAACGCTCCTTTGGCAGCGATTGGCATAAAAAATAGCAGGCCAACGTAGGCATCAATTGGCAGTTCTGAGTGCAACTGTGTAATGTTTCTGAAGAGGCATTCTAATGATGTCGTAGTATTGTTCGATGAATCTCAGAAAGATTTATTGGTATTGTCGTCAGTAAAAAAAGATAGGAGAGAAATCATGGCACAGACAACGATTTGTATCCGCATCGACGCGGATTTGAAAAAAGACTTTGAAGCGTTTTGCGACTCCATCGGCATGAGTATGTCGACGGCAGTCAACATCTTTATCAAGAAATCCGTCGGGGAACAACGGATCCCCTTCGAGATTACGGCTAAACGGGATAGCGAAAAGCCGTAAAATAAAACAGGGTCTTGTCGCATGTGTGACAAGACCTTGTAAGTGGCTAGCAGATGGCTTTAAATTTAAAGGCTTTCTTTGCAAACTACAAACTCCGTACTATAAAGAAAGGGACCACGCACGATGGTAGAAAACTTCGTGCGTGGTCCCCTTTTTTTGTTCGCTTTTCCTCGGAATCAGATGCGGCTTCGCCGCGACAGACTCATGAAATAAACGCAGTTCGCTGGTCGCAGGTAGCAGACCGCAAAAATAGCCCCAATCGGGGCATTCGTAGGGGACGACCTTTAACCTCTCAGACCGCCTTTGGCGGCCAGCTCCCCTATAAAGGGAGCCTTGTGCGGTCCGTTGCGAGATTTCATCACATCCCATTGAGTATAATGGCAGGCTTTTACGAGCCACGAACCACGAACCACGAGCCACGATTTTTTCCATGAGACGAGGGTCACTCGAGACGATGTCGTCATTCTGAGTCTGTTGCCGCGCAGCGGCATCTGACTCAGAGGCGACCGGCGGCCTGCGAACTGCGACCGGCGGGGCCGTCGGCCCCAAAATTCGATGAACGGCTTTTCGCCCGGCCGATAGGCCCCAATCTACATTAACGGTTCCTTAAGTTTTCGGAAATTCGATTAAAAAATGATTAGAATTTCTCTTTGACCCTGTTTTGTGGTGTATGATGGAATCATGAGCCGCTCTGTTGCGGAGCGGGAACGATTATTATACAATAAAAGTGAATCTGGAGGTGTGACGTCATGTCCGATTCGGCACAACAGGCCAAAGCGCAGAAAAAAGCGTATGACGAGGCGTGCAAGCGGGTTCTTTCAGAGCGGGGCATTATGGCCCATATCCTGAAGGCCTGCACGGAAGAATTCAAGGATTGTGATTTGCAGGATATTGCCCAACGCTATATCCAGGGCGAACCGAGCATCAGCCGTATTGCGGTGGAACCGGAAGCTATTTCACCGCGTATCGAGAGCGAGCAGACGGAAGACAAATCCGGCACGGAAGGAACGGTCTATTACGATATCCGGTTTCATGCTGTAGCTCCCATTGATGGAAAGCGCATCCAGCTCATCATCAACCTGGAAGCGCAGAACGATTTCAATCCGGGTTATCCCTTGTTAAAGCGGGCCGTCTACTATTGCGGCCGCATGATTTCCAGTCAGTATGGTACGGTTTTCGTGAAATCCCATTACGAAAAAATCCAGAAGGTCTATTCCATCTGGATCTGTACGATGCCGACGAAAAAATGGGAGTACAATATTTCGAGGTATCGGCTCACGGAAGACCATCTAATCGGTTATACACAGGCCGAGCGGAGCCATTACGATTTAATCAACATCGTCCTGGTCTGTCTGGGAAGCAAGAGCCATAAACAGCTAAAAGGCATCCTACGGCTGTTGAACATGCTGCTCTTGGATAACATCAGCTCTCAAGAAAAACAGAAACTATTGGAGAAAGAATTTGACGTAACAATGACACCGCACTTAGAGAAAGGAGTGGCAGCCATGTGTAACTTGAGTGAAGGTATTGAACGACGTGGAGAACGACGTGGAGAAAAACGCGGCCGTAAATTAGGTGAAGAAGTAGGCGAAAAACGTGGTTGGAATTTAGGGAAGCAAGACGATGTACTGGAAATGCTGAAAGATGGCGTACCTTTTGAAAAGATTGCTCAGTATACTAAGTTATCCCTGGAAGCTATTGCTGACATTGCAAAGCAAAATAAATTGATTTAAAAAATTTAAGGAATATGGCATTTTGTTGGTGATGGCCGACCTTTAACCTCTCAGACCGCCTTTGGCGGCCAGCTCCCCTATAAAGGGAGCCTTGTGCGGCCCGTTGCGAGATTTCATCACATCCCATTCGAGTATAACGGCAGGCTTTTACGAGCCACGAACCACGAACCACGAGCCACTATGTTTACTATGAGCTGAGGGTCACTCGAGGCAATGTCGTCAGCTTGATGCTATTGTCGTGCAGCGGCATCTGACTCCGAGGCGGCCTGCAGCCTGCGAACTGCGACCGGCGGGGCCGTCAGGCCCCTATTCTATTTTCTCTTTCCAGCAGAGGAAGATTTCGACGGCCAGGGCGGCGAACCAGATGTTGCGGGCCAGGACATTTATGATGCAGTACCAGCCGGATTTTCCCAGGTCGTGGTAGCGCCGTATCATGTAGGAGAAGTCGACGGGAATGAGGAGCAGGGCGATGAGGCACGAAGCGATGGTGCATTCCAAGGCCTGTGGTCCGCCTTGCGAGGCCAGGTGCTGGAGCCAGATGATGAGGCAGATGGGCAGGATGCTGAACAGGCGGAAGTGGAGATAGCGTTTGCGGCTGACTTTGCCTTTGAAGTCTAAATGGTTGCGGATGAGTACGCGAATAGGCGCGTCTTCGGCTATGATCAAGAGAAGGACCTCCTTTAGGAATAAGGGATTTTTCTCTACTATAGCACGAAAGACGCGCCTATTTCGATAGGGACGGGCAAAGTGGCCATGGCTGTCACGAAATGCCGGAAAAGTCAAAATTCTCCGGCCGCTGCCGCTTTCTTGAGGAGCGCCACGTTGTCCGTATCATATTCGATTTGTTCCGACCAGCGGCGTACCGCTTCGGGCAGATCGCCCGTGGCGGCAGCTGTGAGGACGATGAAGTCCGTGCTGCGTCCGGCATAGGTGGCCAGAAAGTCTGACGGGACGTCGGCAAAGGTTTCCAGCTGGCGGTAGAAGATGTAATCGTATATGCGCTGATAGCGTCCGGCCATCCCGGTGTTCCCGGTGAGGGCTGTGGAATCAGCTGAATTCGCTGTCTGCGCCTGCAAGGCTTTCAGCTGGGCCGTCCAGGTATCATCAATCGGTTCGGTACGGCCTAAGACGGCCAGGAGCCGTTCATGGTCCTTTTCCGCCGTGGCCGGTTCATACGCAAGTCCTTTGTGGGGAAGGGGATAGTCCAGCCATTTCAGCAGCTGAGCCAGGCTGCCGATGGAGCGGCCTGTTTCACTGTCGCAGAAGGTAAGCGGCCCCGTTTCGCTGAGAAGCAGTTCACACGCCGCCTCACAGCAGAGGCCGACGCCGCCGAGTTCGATGGCCTGGCCGCTGCCGTTTTCGACGACCTGGAAAAAACGCGGATGGAGAGCGCAGATATCGCAGAGGATATCGTCCCCGGCCTGGCGGATGAGCTGGCACAGGCCGTCCGGGCGGAGAAAGGGACAGTTCCCTTCCGCCGTGAGGCAGAAATGCCAGCCGTCCGGTCCTTCGGCGATATGTTGGCGGATGGCCTCGCCTAAGGGGCCATCGAGCTGCTGGTAGTAATCGGCCGTCACGTCGTCGATGTCGATGTCCCAGCCCCGGCAGCACGTGTGCTGGCAGGCGCCGGCTTTGCAGCGGAAACGTCCGTAGAAATCAGGAAGGATCATGATTAGAATTCATACGTCGTCCCCGGGTCAACGACCTGGACGGGGATGTTGTATTTCGTTTCTGTGAGCTTCTTGTATTCCTGCGGGTCTGCTTCGATGATCGGCCAGGTCTTGTAGTGGACGGGGATGACGAAGCGCGGCTGGACCCAGAGGGCGGCCAGGGCGGCGTCATCCATGCCCATGGTGAAGTTGTCGCCGATAGGCAGGATAGCGCAGTCGATTTGTCCGAAACGGTCGAGGATTTTCATGTCTGAGAAGAGGCCCGTATCGCCGGCATAGTAGATGCGTTTGCCGCCGAATTCGACGATAACACCGCAGGCCAGCCCTCCGGCAATGCCGGACCCGTGGAAGGCCGGGGTCAGCCGTACTTTGCCAAAGGGAAAATCCGCACTGCCGCCGACATGCATGGCATGGGCTTTACAGCCTGCTTCGCCCGCTTTGCCGGCTACTTCGGCGGTGCTGATGACCGTCGCGTCATTGGCTTTGGCAATGGCTTCGGTGTCGCCGTAGTGGTCGCCGTGGCAGTGGGGGACGATAATATACTGGCAGGCAATGTCTGTCGGACAGACCTGGGTCCAGGGATTGTCCGTAATGAACGGGTCAAAAAGAATCGTCGTCACGTCATCGGAAAGTGTGAATGCGGAATGACCGTAGTAAGTGAATTTCATGATAGCCTCTGCTCCTTAAAGACGAATTAGTCTTTTTCTGTACTGTTCAAACTCCATTTCTTCCATTCTTCGAACCAGCTCTTGACGTGTTCCTGCGGGAGGGAGCCACAGAAGGTGTTCTTCAAGGTCTTGCGGAGTTCGCCTTCTTTTTCGCCGAGAGGATAGACGTCCTTGTATTCGTCATAGACGTTCCAGAAGTCGCGCATGTGCAGGTTGGCGTAGGTTTCGCCGTAAATCTTGTAGCACGTGTCGCAGAGCGTGATGAAGACGGCTTCGTCGTTGTGCTGGTTGGCATCGTCGAGGCCGCAGCAGCGTGTATACAGTTTGATTTTGCTGCCGAAGAGCTGACGCAGGTAGTCGTAGACGTCGGAAACCATCTGGGGCTGCAGCTGCAGCAGCTTACAGCCGGGAGCGAAATACATGGGGTACTGGGCAATGTTGTCAAAGTTATCCATAATAATTGACACCTCTTTCTAAAATAAACAGAAACTTTACATTTCTATTAAATAATAACTATTATTTATAAGTATATCATAAAAAGGTCGGAAACGCAATGTTCCTCTTGTACTTCCTGCATAAATCCTGTACAATATCCCTTGGAGAGTGATATAAGTATGCATATCGTAATGGTAGAGCCGGAAATCCCCGGCAATACGGGCAATGTCGCCCGTTTATGCGCAGCCAATCATATTACGCTGCATTTGGTCAAGCCCCTGGGCTTTTCCATTGATGACAAGCATTTAAAACGGGCCGGTCTCGATTACTGGTCGCTCGTCGACGTCCAGATCCATGAGAATTTTCAGGAAGTCCTGGACAAATACAAGGATCATCGCTTTTTTTATTTGACGACGAAATCGGAACAGTGTTATGCCGATATCCAATTCCAATACGATGATATGCTCGTATTCGGGAAGGAAACGAAAGGCCTTCCGGAAGACCTCCTGAAAGCCAATCCGGAACGCTGCTTCCGCGTACCGATGGTCGAACAGGCGCGCAGCCTGAATTTGTCGAATACCGTCGCTATCGTATCGTATGAAGCGATGCGCCAGCTCGGTTTCCCGGGCATGGCCAAGAGCGGCATCGGTATCAAGAATCTTTAGCATTACAGAAATGATGAGGTGTAGAACGTGGAAATTTATGATAAAGCCCATGAGTTAGAGGCAGCTATCAAGGAATGTCAGGAATATAAGGACCTCGTAGCTGCCGGTCAGGAACTGGCCAAAGACGAAAAGACCAAGCATCTGGTCCGCGATTTCCTCATGCTCCAGGCCCAGCTGGCCTATGCCCAGTCTATGGGGGATAAACCGATCCGCAAGAAGATCGACCATCTCAACCAGATGGCAGAGTTCATTAAAAATAATCAGACCGCTGTGGAATATTTGAACCATTATAATAAATGGCAGTCCATGGCTGGCGAAGTGTTCCAGATTATTCAAAATGCAATGGCAGAAGGAATGAGCATCCTTGATCAATAAATATGCACTGACGACTTTCGTCTCCGAATTAAGTATCTCCGTTCCCATGGAACGGATCCTGCTGGACGAACCGATGAGCGAACACACGACCTTTGCCGTCGGCGGTCCGGCTGACGTCCTGATCCTGCCGGAATCGGTTAAGGAAATGTCGCTGGCCATCCGGGTAGCCCGGCGGCTGGACCTGCCGGTCACCGTCCTCGGCGGAGGCTCGAACGTCCTCGTCCGCGACGGGGGTATCCGCGGCGTCGTCATCCAGCTGAACACGATGAAGAAAGTATTGGCCTGCCACGACCGGAAGATCATGGCCAGTGCCGGTTTCATGCTGAAGGACGTCTGTCAGTTCGCCCAGGAAAACAGCCTGACAGGCATCGAATTCGCCTGCGGTATCCCTGGGACCTTGGGCGGTGCCGTCTTCATGAACGCCGGTGCCTACGACGGGGAAATGAGCCACGTCGTATCGCGGGTCCGCACGGTCAACAGTACGGGCGGCGTCCATACGTATGATGCACCGAACCTGGGCTTTTCTTATCGCCAGAGCCGCTTCCAGAAATCCCAGGAATTCGTCGTCGAAGTCGAATTGACCTTGCGCAGCGGTGACCCCAAGGAAATCCAGGCCCGCATGGATGACCTCATGAACCGCCGCCGCAGCAAGCAGCCTTTGGAAATGCACAGCGCCGGCAGTACCTTCAAGCGGCCGCCGGGATACTATGCCGGGACCCTCATCGACCAGACAGGCCTCAAAGGCCTCTCCTGCGGCGATGCCCAGGTCTCGATGAAACACGCCGGCTTCGTCGTCAACACGGGCCACGCATCGGCCCGGGATGTCCTCAACGTCATCCACGAAGTCCAGAAACGCGTCGAAAAGGCCCACGGTGTCCACCTGGAACCGGAAGTCCGCATCATCGGCGAAGATTAAGAAGTTAAAAGGGAATGTCGCACGAAGGCTTCTGCCGTCATGCGAGATTCCTTTCTCTTTAATGTTTGTAGTACGGAGTTTGTAGTTTGCAGAAGAGGGCTTTAAATTTAAAAACCTTCACTAAAAACTACAAACTGCAAACTTAATACTCAAAAAGAGGCTGTCTTAATGCGACAGCCTCTTTTTTTATCATATTGTTTTCTCATAGGAATCATGCTATGATAGTATTAGAAAGACACGTGATACGATTTACGTTATGATACCCATTTATAAGAGAAAGCAGGGATAATTATGGATAAAAGTGCTATGTGGAACAAGATGATCAGCATCATCAAGCAGGATGTGACGCCGGCGACGGGCTGTACGGAACCGATTGCCCTGGCTTATGCGGCGGCGACGGCGGCCCGGGAATTGGGCGAAGCCGTGCGCTTCGTCGATGCCCGCGTGTCGGCGAATCTGATGAAGAACGGCATGGGCGTCACCGTACCGGGCACGGGGACGCCGGGGCTCTATATTGCCGCTGCCGTCGGCGCCCTCGGCGGGGACGCCGGAGCGGGATTACAGGTCCTGAAGGCCTTGACGCCAGACGTCGTCGCCTTGGGCAAACAGTACGTCGCCGATGGTAAAGTCACCGTGTCCGTCCGGGAAGATACGCCTCATGTCCTCTATGCCGAAGCCGTCGTCTATGGCGAAAACCACCGCGTCCGCGTCGTCATCACCGACGACCATACGAACATCGTCTTCGTGGAAAAGGATGGCCAGGTCCTCTTGGACCAGCGGACGGAAGCGGGGAGCGGGGAAGACCCGAAAATCGCTTTTCTCCATACGCTGACCCTGGCGGACATCGTCGATTTTGCCGAACACGTGCCGCTGGCCGACATCGCCTTCCTGCAGGAGGCGGAACGGCTCAACGACCAGCTGTCGCAGGAGGGCCTGACGGGGAAATATGGCCTGAAGATCGGCTATACCTTGCATCAGATGGTCGATAAAGACTTATTGTCCGATGATTTGTCCCATCGCATCCAGATCCGCACGGTCGCCGCTTCCGATGCCCGCATGGGCGGGGCGGCTTTCCCGGCTATGACCAATTCCGGTTCCGGCAATCAGGGCATCGCCGCGACAGAACCCGTGACGGTCGTCGCCGATTCGCTCGGCGTCACGCCGGAACGGCGGCTGCGGGCGCTGGCCTTGTCCAGCATGGTCGCCATTTATGCCCACGGCTATCTGCCGAAATTATCGGCTTTCTGTGCTACCGTCACGGCTTCCATGGGGGCGGCTGCCGGCATGGCCTGGCTGCTGGCCGAAAAGGACCCGCTGCAGGTCATCGAAAAGGCCCTGGCCACCATGTCCGGGTCCATCGTCGGCATGGTCTGCGACGGTGCGGCCAACAGTTGCTCCATGAAGGTGTCGGCGTCGGTCCATGCGGCCTATGAAGCGGTCCTCCTGGCCCTCAATGACGTGCGCGTCCAGGGTACGGACGGCTTAGTGGCCAATGCAGCCGAAGAATGTCTGAAGAACGTCGGCCTCCTGGCTTCCCGCGGGATGCAGCAGACAGACGATGAAATCTTAAAGATCATGCTTCAGAAAAATAAAGCCTAGTTTTCGTGAAAGGGTGTTGCTTTATGACTAAAAAAGTTCTCATCTTGTCCTCCAGCCTGCGTCCTAACAGCAATTCGGAACAGCTGGCCCGTGAAGCAGGCCGCGGGGCTGTCGAAGCCGGTCATGACGTCGAAGTCCTCAGCCTGGCCGGCCGGGACCTCCGCTATTGCGAAGGCTGCATGGCTTGTCACCGCTTGCTCTACTGCCCCATTCAGGATGATGCCAATGACCTCATCAAAAAGGTCCAGGAAGCCGATGTCGTCGTCTTTGCTTCTCCTATCTATTATTATGACATCTGCGGCCAGCTAAAGGCCTTCCTCGATAGGACCAATCCGCTCTACGGCCAGCCTTACCGCTTCCGTGATATTTACCTCATTACCGTATCGGCCGACGACGCGCCGGACACGGCAAAACGGGCCGTATCGACGCTCGATGGCTGGATCTGCTGCTTCGACAAAGCCCGTTATGCCGGTGGCTTCAACGCCGGCGGCATGAGCGAAGCCAACGTGGCCGGTACCCATCCGGAATGGATGCAGAAAGCCTACGAATTAGGAAAATCTATTTGATAACTTCACCGTGATAACTCACCGCCTGCTGATCATCTATTCGGCAGGCGGTTTTGCTTGATAAAAAAAATAAGCTAAATTTCCCGAAAACTATTCCATATATGATGCTAATGTGGTAAAATAACCTAGTTATAACCTAATATTTGTTAATGAGAGAGAGGACATTAGATGGAACGCAAAGATATTCGTAATATTGCAATTATTGCCCACGTCGACCATGGTAAAACGACATTGGTCGATGCCATGCTCAAACAGAGCCATGTTTTCCGTTCTAACGAAAAAGTTGAAGAACGTGTCATGGACTCTGGGGATATTGAACGTGAACGCGGCATTACAATCTTGTCCAAAAATACATCTGTCATGCACGAAGGCGTCAAGATCAACATCGTCGACACCCCGGGGCATGCTGACTTCGGCGGCGAAGTAGAACGTGTACTGAACATGGTAGACGGCGTACTGCTCCTCGTCGATGCTTTTGAAGGCCCGATGCCGCAGACGAAATACGTTCTGCGCAAGGCTTTGGAACAGAAATTGAAACCGATCGTCGTCATCAACAAAATCGACAAACCCGGTGCCCGTGTCGCTGAAGTCGAAGACGAAGTACTCGAATTGTTCATGGAACTCGACGCTACGGACGAACAGCTCGATTTCCCTGTCGTCTATGCAAACGGCCGTGACGGCATTGCTAAATACTCCATGGATGACGACAGCGACAACCTCGAACCGTTGTTCAAGACCATCATCAAATACTGCCCGTGCCCGAAAGGCGACGCTGAAGGCCCGCTGCAGTTCATGGTCACGACCTTGGACTACGATGATTATGTCGGTAAAATCGTTATCGGCCGTATTGTCCGCGGTAAGATGCATCCGAACCAGGCTGTCGTCGTCACTGACGGCGAAAGCCAGCGTAAAGCCAAGATTGGCCGCGTCTATACCTATGAAGGCCTGAAACGTGTCGAACAGGACGAAGCTGCTATGGGCGAAATCGCCTGCATCGTCGGCATCCCGGACCTCAAGATCGGCGAAACCGTTACGGACCCGCAGAACCCGGAAGCTTTGCCGAAAATCAACATCGACGAACCGACGCTGTCCATGATTTTCTACGTCAACGACAGCCCCTTTGCCGGCCAGGAAGGGGAATACGTTACCAGCCGTCACCTCCGCGACCGCCTGTTCCGCGAAGTCCAGACCAACGTATCCCTGCGCGTCGAAGAAACCGACAGCGCCGATGCCTTCAAAGTATCGGGCCGTGGCGAACTCCACATCGCTGTCCTCATCGAAGAAATGCGCCGTCAGGGCTATGAACTCCAGATTGGCAAACCGAGCGTCATCACCAAGGAAATCAACGGCCAGAAATGCGAACCGCTGGAAGCCCTCACCATCGACGTTCCGCCTGAATTCATGGGCGCTGTCATGGAAAAACTCGGTACCCGTAAAGCCGAAATGGTCAACATGACCGACATTTCCGGTTACACCCGTCTGGAATTCATCATTCCGGCCCGCGGCCTCATCGGCTTCCGCAGCGAATTCCTCACCGCTACCAAGGGCAATGGCATCATGTACCACGTCTTCCACGGCTATGCTCCCTGGAAAGGCGAAATCCCGGGCCGTACCCGCGGCAGCTTAGTTGCCTTTGAATCGGGCACGACGACGGGCTATGGCATCTTCAACTTGCAGGACCGCGGCACGATGTTCATCAAACCGGGTGAAGAAATCTATCTTGGCCAGGTCGTAGGCGAAAGCAACCGCGACGTCGACATCGACGTCAACCCGTGCAAGAAGAAACACTTGACCAACACCCGTTCCTCCGCATCGGATGAAGCACTCCGCCTCACGCCGCCGCAGGAAATGGGCTTGGAAAAATCCCTGGAATGGATCAACGACGACGAACTCGTAGAAGTTACGCCGAAGAGCATCCGTATCCGTAAAGCCATCCTCGACAAACATGATCGTAAAAAAGCAATGCGCCGTGCGCAGCAGTAAGCTTTTGCTTTGAAATAAAAAAAGGAGCTGTTCCAATGGGACGGCTCCTTTTTTGTTGCTTGCATAGTGACAGAAATATAGAAAAAAGCGCACTGATAAGTTCCATGAATGGCTTATCAGTGCGCTTTTGATTTGGCGGAGCGGGTGGGATTCGAACCCATGAGACCTTTCGGCCTAACTGATTTCGAGTTGGTTGGGGCGGATATCCTAGAGAATCATAGCGTATCCCAGAGCGCAGTAAATAGCCATTCTCGTGAAAACCTTGATTCTTATGCGGTCGATTTTTCCGGCTCAAGGGTGGACAACAGGGTGGACAGCATTAGCCCAGGGGCATATAACATGAAAGGCCTTGTATCTCTTAGGATACAAGGCCTTTCTGATTTAGGCGTGGAGTTTCGCCACAATGTCCGTAATCTTAGGTGCGGGAAAACCGCTGTGTTTAAAGAGCCTCTGCAAAACAGAAGCTCTTTTTTGTTGCACCGCAACATAAACATATTATTTGGGATTCATAGCCCAATTTATGATTCTATGCTACTTCAAATGACATAAACTGTCAAGCGATGCTGATTGAAACAGTTAAGGCTTACATACGCCGCAAGGTACATATCCTTCGGCAAGGGCTTCATCGCGAGACTCGATAGGTACGAAGTTTTCGGGATGTTTGATGGTACGACAGGTTGTGTAATGGAATTTCATGGAACGGGGATTGCCCAGGTAGTCGGCGGCAAAGGCTGTGCCGACTGAGGACAATACGCAGATCATAGCCAGGACCAGGGTAAGTTTCTTCATCATAGGATTCATCCTTTCTTTTATTTTTTCTTCAGCTGATTTTTTCTTTCGTGTTCAATCTGCTTGATGCTTTTATCAGGAGTAGGGAGGTTTTCTGGCATGGTTCCGCCTAATGATTCAATAGCCTTGCGGACGGTATACCCGACTTCGAAATGAGCTTTATTGGCTTCTTCTTTGGACTGAATATTTTCACGCCGTAATTTGGCTTCTGCCTGTGTAATACGGAAGAGGTTGGCGCCCAGTTCCTCGCTGCCCATATTATCTAAAATATCCTCGCTTTTCTTCAATCCTTTGCGGCGCTTAATGGCGGCTGCTGTTTCTCCATCGTACAGCCCCATATAGCCGCTGTTCTGGAACCTTGCAAATTCTTGGTTTGTCGAAACGCCGGCATCTTGGGCCGCCTTTGCCAGCGATTTATTATGTTCGCGGACGTCATCGCGAGCCCGTATCCGCGTGTCTATTTCTTCTTGCAGTTTTTTCGCATCGGCAAGATCCAGAAGATGATCAGCGCCCGTTTGTGCCAACCAGATTTTGAAAGGTTCAGCCTTCGGAGAGGGGATGGATTGGATAATTCGCAAAAGTTGTTCTGTATTGGCCGCAAGTGTTTTTCTATGTTTTCCTGTTTGCGTTTCCATAGTTACCTGGGGACAATTTGTCCCTATGTAGTTACCGAGTTCCGTATCACGTTTGCGCATCTTCTTTAGATAGTCCGTGGGATTTGCACTATCTGTTAGTGCCGCTACTACATCAATGACAGAATAATACCACTGTTCCTCGTCTGGATTCCATACAGAGCGTATATATTGTGATTCAAAAAGTTTGAGTTCGTTCATGAATGACCTCCATAAAATATAACAAATCCTCTGGGTTCAGCGATTCTGGGACAACTAGCCCTTTTCTAAGCATCTAAAAATTAATATGGGAATAATGGTGCCATTAGAAGACTGGTCGTCGTATAGGAGCTTGGCCATAGCCGCAAGCTGGTCCAATCCCGTACGAAGCTCGCCTTTCATTGGCCGAGGGGCAGGTTTCCCTGTATCTAATATGCCGACGATATCCCAGTCACCAGGAAGATCTACTCCATATATCGACGCAATATCTTTATAGCTGTCTAACATTGCATCTCTTTTCAGGATTCCGCGAACGATTTTGCCAGAAGGCATAGATAACTCTGCTTCAATATTCATAGGGATAAACTTAGTTATAGCAGAGAACATTTTATTTACGTTTGTTGCTTCTTGCTTTTCTATGTTGAATAATTGCCGATTCTTGGCCATGAAAGGAACTATGTCGACACATGCATTGAAATCACGTATAGAAAGTTGACCATGAATATGGACAAGGGCTCCTTGTGCCTTTTCGGGTAAATTATCATAGATAGGCAGGTCTAAGATGTTAATTAACTCAATGATACTATGGTCATGCGGGTCAATATTTTGCTCTTGCAGATAATCACTCAGCTTTTTACTTTCTTTGTTGAAACTAGCTATCTTAATGCTGCCTTTTATAGAACGAGAAGAACCCTGGGAAGCGTGGTTTTGTAATTTAACGCCTCGCAGGGTTCCATTGGTGATTTGGGCTAGATATGAATCAATTCGGTAGGTATCCTTATATAAAATGTCCATTAAGGGGATTTTTCTTTCGGTATCCATACCGTTTTCTTGGTCAAATGATCCCATTTATGCCACTCCTTTTTTGACTTAGAAATCGCCTCATTTACCTCATGGCTATCATCAATGATGGCAGTTTCTACGTCATGATATTTTTTTTTGAAGTCAAAAAGATTTTTGAGCATAGCAACCACCTCCTTGGCTTCATTATACAACGAAATCCCTGTATAACTCCAATATTAAATTGTCAATTAACAAAATATATATATCAGCAATGGCGAAAACGGATTATTTAGTTATTTGATGATTACAGATTTGCTTTATCGCTTTTCTTTTGTTTGATTCCAGAGAAAATGTAGAAAATAGCGAAAATAATGAACAGGCCGCCCCAAATAGATAAGTCTTTATAGACATCCGAATTGGCGACCCCTAACAGACCGGACAGGCCATAAACAACGCCTGCGACGATGGAGCCCGTTGCGTTTTTGCGGCAGACGATAGCGATGATGCCGGCGATGACGACCATAAAGGCTACGACTAAGCCGACACTGCCACCAGCATCAGAGCTGGCATTGACGGAATTAACGAATCCTGCGGCACAGGACTGGAAAAGAATGATGAAAAACAAAATGAATGAAACAATACCAATGAGTGAACGTACTCCCGCCTATAGAGGCGGGAGCTTCCTGCTTCAACGAGAACAGCGCCACGGACTCCAAAGAGCTGCAGCGGCTTACACACTCTCCACAGGCGTAGATTCCCGTGCGCCCCACGGTACTATAAAAGAATTTGCTATTCATCTCACTGCCTAAAGAGGTGGGAGACTTCTTGCAGAATCAGGCTAAAATTCCGAATATCTTTTGCATATCTGTTGAAAACGCCATGGATTTCGCAAGATAAATTATCTATAACGGTATTTAGCGGAGATCTTCTGGATATCTTGATGATTAGAATTAAGCATCATATTCATCGGATAAAGATTGCAAAGACGCTGATAATGATTCATCATCAACATGTTCTATGACGAAAGCGCCTACTCGGCTTTCCACGGACCTTTGTAATGATTTCATGTCCTTCTTGCTGTTTTTCGTTACTCTAATCTTTTTCCCGTTTTTAGTCAATTCAAATAGACTAGATTCGAGTAAATCAGGAATACCAGCAAATGCTAGCTCATTTCCAGCGCAAGTCATGCCTGTCGATTTAAGTAATTTATTCAATATACGGACTAAATGAACCGTATCCATGATAGGCGCTGTTTTAACGAAGACTTTTAGAATACCCATATAATACTTTATGCGAGCTTTCTCATGGTCTGTAATCATTCCATCATTGGGAAGTTCGCCCAGTTCCATAGCCAGGCGAATCATATGCTTACAGGCCATGGTTCCGCCATGGATAGCAAAATCAGCACATGTGCAATGCTCTAAAGAAGTGTCATAGATATAACCTTCACTGCCGACAAATTTACCACATTTATTTTCAATATCTATGCTCAATGGGGTTAAATCGCCAGACAATGCGGATTTGTGTCGACCACTATCAATAATTTCAAACATAATGCAACCATCCTTTCAATCATAATGAGCTATGGAGTTATAAAAGGTTCACGCCCGTTACTTGTTTGTTGGAATCAACAGTAACCATGAAACTATTTCTGATTTTTGCGCCGAAACTATTTTGAGCGTCAACGGTGCCAGTGATCAAAACAGAGCCACTTTTATCCTTCATAACCTTTAGATTGTCGAAATCCGCTGTCGATGGAGCTTTCAATTTATTTTTGACGGCATTTTGCGCGATTACTTGGTATTCTGCTACTTGAGCGTCAGTTAGAGTAACATCAGCAAGGTCACAGATTTTATTATCAGATACGTATACCTTTACGCCCTGCTGATTCTCAATGACGGATAGCTTGTTATCTTTAATTGCAAAAAAGACGCGGCCATATTTATCATCCTGGACATAATAATAGCCCTTATCTTTATTCAACGTTGAAACACCATCGAATTTAGTCACGCCAACATCTTTTAATTGTGTAAGTACAGTGCCAGCTTGCTCTTTTGACAAACCGGTTGCTTTGGATATATCCCCTGTAGGATCACTACCGCAACCTGTAATCAATAAAGCTGATAAAGTGAGAGCTAGTAACATCGATTTTTTCATAAGACTACACTCCATTTCTGCTGATAATGTAATGAAAAATTAGATGATATGTGGATATTGAAAACACTGAACATCGGGGAGAGACATACGATAAGCTACAAACGATGGTGTCACTTGGAAATACTCTGCTAGAACTGGGAGTGTTGTCATCCCGTCACATGAGGCTTGTAGGAGTTCGTGCGATGGGATGAGATGAATGGCAGCCCATCGTAGTGCACGGGCCTCGTCTTTACTATAATTACAACGATGCAGCCGATTCCAATGTTCTGTTGGAAGGTTATTTCCGGACAGGGTAAAATGATGGCCAATTTCTTCAGCCAGGACGACATTGCGTAGCGGAATATTGTCAAGAATGCGACTGGATAGCATGATAGCATGGAGATCATCACAAGATATATAGATTCCATTTAACGGTGGTTTAAAATCTTCAATGGATAGGACAATGCCTTCACGATAACATAAATCCAACATATCGCAATAATTCATGGCGTCACCTACTTTATTTTGGATTATTCGTAAGTTTGCGGACACGTTTCTTGATGATTTCCATATTTTCACTACCAGCTGGTGTGTTTTCGTCCAAACCAGATGCAGCTATTGAAAATTCCTTGGGAGATTCATGAACAGATTTAGTTGAGGTTTGAAGAAGTTCAGAATTATGATGGTATTTTTCAGCACGAAGCATACCTTTCATTTCCCCATAAATAGCCCCTTGGTCTCGCTCATCAAGCTGACGATAAAAATGTAGTATATCTTTTTCCGCAACAGTTAAAGAAGTAATAGTGGTGGATGAAGGGGAATCGGATATACCTAAAAGATAATCAGATGAGACAGAGAGCTTGTTTGCAATTTTAATAAGCTCATCATCACGAATCGGACGAGTTCCTTTCTCTATTCGACTTAATACGCTGACATTGATGCCAATGGCATTTGCAAGTTCTTGTTGAAGAATATCTTTATCTTCACGAACATTTCTGATTCTATCCCCCGTAGTCATTATGGCACCCCCTTATCCTAATGATGGTTAAATTATATAATATTTCCGTTTTGGAAAGTGAAAAATCTCTAAAATAACAAGTAAAAGCATTGACTTTCTGAATTAGAAAGTGTATATTACAGATATAGAAACTTTCTGATTTAGAAACAAAAGGAGGCGATATAATGAAGTTTAATTTAGCATATATTCAAGAACGAAGAAAATCTCTAGGAATAACAATTGATGAAATGTCTAAAGCATTCAACTTCAAAAATAGCTCAACATATTGGAAATATGAGCATGGTGATTATACTTTTGACGCGAATATGTTGCCAGTAATGGCCATGAAATTAAAGTGCGACATTAGTGATTTTTATACTTATTAACTTGCTAAAATAGAAAGAATAGACTATGAAAATAAAAATTATGGCTTGGGCGATGTTCGCACTTGCGGCCCTGGGCATCGAGTAAGGGAGAGTAATGCAAGGGAGGTATAGAGAATGACGCAAAGAAGGAAAGATTTTAAAACAAACAAGCCAGAATCCATGATGCCTCTAGTAAGGGATGCTAGTGAATTTATATTTGATACTAAAAAACAAAGACCTATAGATAAGAAAGAAATAAAGACAAGCATTGGAGAAGAAATTTTTCGGGAAAGACTACAGCTATCAAGTAATGATGAGGAGAAAGATATAGTTCTTTTTGAAGGTGACCCGGCAAAACATAGTAAGCTTCCGGTAGTCGTAAGAGATTGGATTATTTATATTCGTATCACCAAAAATACTACTTGGTATCTGGGAATTCCGCCATACTTTGTAATCGGTTCAAGATGGGCAAGCGATAACGGTTGCTCAATTGAAGATGAATGGATGGATGGCATTGATGCCGTTGTATTTGGCTTGGGGATTCTTTTAGCAGTTTTCGGGATAGCTCTACAGATATTAGTCTGGATCTACCGGTAATAGAAAGGGAGCGAGAAAAATGAATAAGAAAGAAAAGGAAATTCTGGAAAAGCGGGTATTAGAGAGTGAATTGGAATGTCTGGAAGCGGAAGAAGATATGAAGAGCGATAAGAGCAAACAAGCTCGGATGCTGGCGATGGAAAAGAAGATGGCGGCCAAGGAAGCGGCCCATATCTGCCAACTGTTATTGCCAGGCACGAACATTTTTCAAATCAAAATGGACGCCATGGAAAAATTCAAACTGACAAAGGGGATGTAGGAAGGAACATTTTCTTTAGCGGTCAATTTCATTATAGCGGAAAGGAGATGGATGACCATGAGTAAAGGGTTCGGGATTGAAATAAAAAGAGCCCGTAAAGGGGCAGGCTTCACGCAGGAGCAGGCAGCGGAAGCATTAAATATTTCCGTGCGAACGTATGCCAAATACGAAGGTGGCGAAATCCTGCCGTGCGATGACATGGTAGCAGCCATGATGCAGATTTTCGATAATCCTTGCCTGGGATATACCTATCTCTCGCAGGAATCGGAAGTCGGGCGGATGATTCTGCCGAAAATCGGAAAACTGCCAGGCGTTGCGGCCGGAGCCATGCAGTACCATATCGCCTTGGCAGAAGCCAATAACGACTCGATGAAGCTGGAGAAAATATGCTGTGACGACAAAATCGACGCCTACGAAGCCTTAGCGATACAGCCACTCATCGACAAGATCTTTGAATTGGCAGGACGAGGGCTGACACTTTGGCTAACGTGTCCGAAACGGACACAAAAAAAGAGCCGCCCGGCGGCAACCGGACGGCCCTAAGGAAAAAGTTGATAACTACATTATAACATGAAGAGATGGGAATGAACAAGGCATAGGAAGGAGATAAATATGAAGGCAAATAAAGGAAAAGAGCCAATCACGCTGGATAGGCTCTTTGAAGAAGTAAATGAATTGAAGGTGTTAATTATGTATGTCATTGGATGCCAAGCGGCCATAGAATCGATATTACAAGCCAATGGAATAACATCGCATAAGAAAATAAATGCGCTGGCTATTGGGTCGCTGAAACAACAGAAGGAACTTATGCAGCAGGCTTTGTGCAAGTTAAAAGAAATTTCCGACCCAAAGATGTAGGCTTAAAAAAGCCAGAATCCATACTCACTAAACCTTTAGCTAGTAAATCATCAGCAGTTTGTTTATTGAACACGCGGAATTTAATTAATAAATCCACTAAGTCATTTTTAATTTTCTTTATCTTTATTGGTGGGTCACTGCTGAGGTTAGGAAGTTTGTAAATTAAGCCAAGGCGCTGAAGATTAACCAAACTCGATGTTATTTGAGTATAGCTGTCTTCGTATCCATCAATGAAGCAAAACGGCTCAGATAGATTTAACATGATACCGCGCTCATTGCGAAATACTAAGAAATAGTATGACAAAAAGTCTGATTTTCCTTTATCCAAGATAACGGCATCTAACGAATCAAGTTGGGCAATTATGTCAGGAAATGATGGATGAACGAGATTCGTCTTAGTTTTATCAGAAGCAGAGGCCAGAAGATTGCTGTACATCTCATAAATTTCCTTTTGTTCAAAACTACGTTGCACATTTTGTAATACTGGAACAGAAATAGAAGGTTGTGGAGGAACTCGATTTTGGGCTTCAACCTTCCGAATAGATTCACTCAAAAAATTACCATATCTTTCCAGCAAATAATCAGCGGACTTACCCATTACAGCGAAAGGGAGCGTAGCGATTTTTAAAGCAGAGATTACTTGATCTAATTCAGTGCCCAGTGTTCTTGCTGATGGTTGTAGGCTGTCTTGGTAAATATCTTTTGACAATTTAACAACCATATCACGTATTAATTTATCGGTATCCATGGAAATCATCTCCTTTGCCTTCATTATAGCATGAAGAAATGGGGATGAACGAGGTATAGAAAGGAGAAGGAAACATGAAAGATATTCGGCCAGGACTATTGGAGTCCGACAGGGTTTACAGCGCCAGGACGCTGGCCAAAGTGCTGCATGTATCAGTGCGGACAATCTATAATCTCGCATCTCGCCGCGAATTGCCATTTGTGAAGATAACGCCGGAATCGGACATGCGGTTTCCGGGCTGGCAGATTAAGCAATGGTTGGATGCAAAAATCGAAAAATAATAAATGGAGGTAAAACGATGAAACGAGAAAGGCATATTGGACGGTTTTTACTTGCCCTGGCTGTGACTTGCAGTGTCGGCCTGTATGTAGGCCATTCACTGGGAGAAACCGTGAAAGCCCAGGAAGATGCCCGAGTCCACATCGTGGACCAGGGAGAAACGTTGTGGGAAATCGCCAGGCCCATTGCGGATGAACGCGGTATGGATATCCGCGAAGTCATCTATGAACTCAGCGTGAATAACGACATCAATAGCACTGACGACATCCGCCCAGGGCAGCGGTTAGTCATTAATTTCTGAAAGGAAGAAAAGGAGGCATGTCTGATGCGATGGGTAGATGTGAATGAGCAGTTGCCCATTCCGCAGCGGCGTGTGCTGGTAGCGATGCACGCCGGGACGGAATGGGAATTCAAAGCTGTGGGCGTATATTGCCATGATCATTGGCTCGTGGACGGCGAAGCGCGGCTTATCCCGCTGAAAGAGGTGCAATATTGGGCGCCGATTGCGTCGACGCCAAGGAGGGGAAAATAACGTGAATATTATGCCGATTGACGAAGCCTATGAGAAAATACTCTGCTGTGCTATGCGCTATGCCCTGGGACGGCGGACGCACATCGTCTATGAAGTCGCTGACTATATCAAGAAGGTGTTGCCGGCACTGAGCCTGGACACATTGATGATCACGCAGCAGGATATCGAAAATCAACACGGATTCGGCGATGAACTGGATGAAAAACGTTGGATGATGTTATACGTCGATATCCTCAACGAAATCAAAAAGAAATACGCCTGTGAAATGAGGGAATAGCCATGAAAAAACAGGATGAAAGCAAGTGGTTCCGGCGGATGCAGAACCGTAACGTCCATCAAGACATTGCCCAGGAGGCCATCAAGCTGGCAGCCAAAGAAATCCATGCCGGACACTGGCACGGGTACGCCGAGGAAATGTATTACAAAGATGGCTTTCCCTGCATCCGCTGGCAGGATGGACATTGTGCTCATTACAACATCGTCAAAGGAACGGTATACTAATGGACGCTTGTCTGCTATGCGGCCAGCCGACGCACAGTTGGATCTATTGCCGCAAATACAAAATGGACATCTGCCAGGACCACTGCGAAGATTGTCCGTGGTTCATGGGAAAGATGTTATGGAGTTGCCGCTATTCAGAGAGGAAGAAAACACATGAAAATCGCTATTTACAATCTAAAAGGGGGCGTCGGTAAGACGGTAACGACGGCGAATCTGGCCCACCTTTATGCTACACAACGAACGCATCACGTGCCTGGCAGTCATCGCGGCCAGGCACCGCAAGTACTCATGATTGACTGTGACCCGCAAGGGAATCTGACGCAGTTCTACAAACGGTACGACCAGTCAGCCCCATGTGGGATGCGGGAAAAAGAAGTCATCGGCACGGACTGGCCGTTTCTATCGCTAATGCCGGGGAATATGGATTTGTATGAACTGGAACGCAGTTATTACGAAAGCAAGACCGTCGACGCCCTGGCCGACATCGGCAGCGGATATGATATTGTCCTCATCGACTGCCCGCCGGCACTGAACATGTTGACCATTAACGCGCTGAGCATCGCGGACTTTATCGTCATCCCTGTACGGCTGGACGCCTTTTCCAGCCAGGGGCTGGTGGAACTCGACACACAGCTTCAGGACGTCCTGCAAATCAATCCCAGTCTGCAACTACTGGGCGTGCTCATCACGCATGACGAACGGACGACGCTGAGCGACGAAGCGGAAGGGCTGCTAAGAGCCAGCTTCCCTGTCTTTGATACGAAAATCAGCCGGAGCCGCTGGATCATCGACAGTACATTGATGTGCAAGCCGCTGGCCGAGCTGAGCATGACCCTCAAGCCGGCATGGCAATATCGAAAATTAGCCAATGAAATCATAAAGAAGGTGAAAGAATGAGCTTAATGGAAAACATGGGACTCGTCAACAAAGACAAAGACCGGACTATCAAGCAGATTCCGGTCAACCTGCTCGTAGAGAATCCGGATAACTTCTATATCGTCGGCGATGTAGAAGAATTGAAGAACTCGATTATCGCCGCCGGCGGCGTCCGTCAGAACTTGATTGTCGAACCGATGAAAGACGGACGGTACATGATTGTATCCGGCCATCGCCGGTGCAAGGCCGTCAAAGAGCTACTGAAAGAGCAGACCGTAGGGATTCCCGATACCGTACCTTGTGAAATATCTACGGACCACTATGGAAATCAACTGCTGCTTATCGATACGAACAGTACGTCCCGGGATTTGACTGCCTGGGAACGGGTCGAGCAGTATAAACAGCTCAACAGCCTGTTCAAATATGGCGTTATGACAAATCAAATCAACGGCCGCAAGCGCGACGCGATTGCCAAGACGCTGCATGAAAGTACGACCAATATCGCCCGATACTCAGCCATTTCCAACAACCTGCGGAAATATTACGCAGACTGGATGAAATCGGGGAAATTAGGAATTTCTGCAGCTTATGAACTTTCTAAATTATCACCAGACCGGCAGAAAGATTTCTATGAACAGCACATGGATGACGATGAAATTACATTGAAATCTATCGAAGACTTCATCCATCCGGTGCCGGAAGAAACGCCGGACCAGGAAGCGGCTGTACAAGAAGAAGCAGCCGTGCAGGCAGAAAGACCGGAAACAGACGAAGAAGATCCGGAAGATATTTCCGCCGATGATGAAGCGGAAGACATTGAAGAAGTCCCAGAAGAAGCGGACCAGGAAGAAACGCCAACAAAAGATGAACCTATCACATGGGAAGAATACATGGAATTGCGAAAAGAATACAAGAAGGTCATGAGAAACATCATGGATAAACATCGACTCATAGATGATTATGTAGAACTGGAAAAGAATGGTACGTACACCCAGATACAGATGATACACAACATGCAGTGGGCCACCAGCGCTATGTATAAGCAGCTGGACTACCTGCTGGAGCTGGCCGATAAGATGAAGGTGGTGAGAGGACATGCAGAAAAGTAAGAAAAGAAACTTAGAAATCGGAAGCAATGCCGGCGAAACGACAACGGCCACGTTGGTTTTCATGGCCCTTCATGACATGCACGGCTTCAGCAAGGCGCGCATGGAGCGGATAAAAAAGAAGTGCAATGAATACAACCATCAGTCTTTAGCTAAGGACCCAGATTTTACAGGCAGCGAATTTATCGCCATGAGGACCAAGATGGAACGGCTCGGCGTCGATGAACGCCTGGAGCGGGATTTCATAAGCTGGATTGTTTCCGGCCTGGGCATGAAAGGGAAGGAACAACGAAGAGCCGCCATGGCCAGCATCGAAGCCAGCTACATTTATTTATTCCTGGCTCTTCATGAGCTTTTCGGATTTGGATCTAGACGGCTGCGGAATATCCAAGAGAAAATTAAATTCTACGCTGGATGTATCCGCGACGGAGAACCGGGCATCGAAGAGTACATGAAGTGTATGGAAGTCGAGTGCGGCCAGGTGTATCCGGGCCTCAAAGCCTGCGAAGCCGCCCACGGAGAAGTAAAAATATACGGATAATGGAACGGGGAGCGCCCAGCGATGAGCGTTTCCCATTTCGCCTATATATTCGCCTATATATGTATTATATATAGAAAACGGCTACCTTCGGGTAGCTGGGGGCTTGTAGTAGGTATTATCTTTAGTACCAAACGAAAGGAGATGAGAAAATGGGCTGGCCGAGAGAGAAAAAAATATTCTGCGGGAAAGAATATTTTGAGATGGATCTGTTCGAAATCAAAAAAACGGAACGCGGGAAAAAGATGCGCTCGCGAAAAGAAAAACCAACAACAGCAGCGCAGAAGAAAGCAAACCGCAAACGCTCAATACGAGAACTCACCTGGCTGGTCTATACGAATTTTAGCGTACGGGATTTTTATTTGACACTGACCTGCGAACCGGAACACATGCCGCATAGCAAGAAAGAAGCTACAAACGTCTTACGGAATTACATCCGACGTGTGAACCGGAAGCTGAAAAAAATGGGGAAACCGCACGCAAAATACATTTGCACCATCGAAAGCGGACGAAATCATGATAACTACCATTTCCATTTCGTCATCTCTTGTGGATTGTCACGGGATGAGCTGGAAGACATCTGGGGTATCGGGCTGGCAAACGCACGGCGACTGAAAATGCCGCAAGTATTCGCACTGGCCCAGTATCTCACCAAAGAAGTACGTGAACCAAACGAGAAATCCTGGCACTGCTCACGGAATCTCAAGAAGCCGACAATACGCAAGAATGACTTCCGCTACTCTCATCGGCAGATGGAAAACATGGCACACAACGTCGACGACCGGAACATGTGGGAAAAGCTGTATCCAGGATATGAATACATCGAAGCTCACGCAACATTTTCCGACGAACAGGGATGGTATATCACGTTGAGGATGAAGCGGAGGGAACATGTACCTGGAGAAAACAAAACGCGTCCATCTAAGCGGGACTAAACTGCGGCAGCTGAATGATACAGTACATCGGCGCGACGGCGGCCGATGCATTGTTTGCGGAGCATACGTCGAGCCTGGCGTAAAATTCCACCATGAACCATGTGGCGTGTACAAGTCGGACGAAATCAGTAAAGCCGTACTGCTATGCAACCGATGCCACTACGCACGCCATCATACACAGGCCGCCGAAATCAGAGAGAAGTGCGTAGCGTACTTGCAAGGAATCTACGGCAGCTGGGGAGCCAGAAAGGACTAAGGAGGTGATAGCATGGAACTGCATATCAGCATTACAGACGATGAAGCGTCGGGAAAGAAGATGTTGGACATCTTGAACGGCGGAAGTGTCATGGAGCAGTTAGAGCGGCCAGTCAGGAAGAAACACGCCGGCCGACCGAAGAAGCATATAGAGAAAGATATTGACATGAACGAAGTGTCGGAAAAGATTTTCGGAAAGTAGGCGAGGAGAATGAACAGTGAACACTACCAAGACCCGACAGCGGAAAAAGCAATCAGCCGGGTTGAGAAGAAGCGGCAGGAGAAGCGGAAGAACCGCAGGTATCGTATACGCCGGATGCTGTTGAAGCGGGCACTGGAAGAGATTGCGACTATCTGCGGATTCAAGGTACACATTACGTTCATCGAAAGCAAGGTGAAGTTATGATCATCAACAAGATTCACGTGAGCAGTAATGTTGTCCGAATCGGATACATCGAAAACGAAAAAGAAGTGCCGCGGGAATATACGCTGAAAAGCAAAGAACTGGCCCGGCCAGAATTATACAAGGCCATGGAAAATATTTTTCATGTCATGGCCAATGTGGATACCTGCTTTGCCGCGGTATGCGACGGGGAGATTGAAGACATCGTAATTAAATATAATCGGGACAACAGCGTCAATGATTACGTATTAGCCGGAGCGATGCACGGTGATGACGGATTAGTCGCTACATTCAAGACGGAAAAGATTTATGCTAGAGCTTGGATGGAGCTGGACAATGCCGTACGAAGCGCCATGAAGGAAGCGGAATTATTCATCCAGGGAAAACGGGCGCAGATGACGCTGGACATTGAAGCGGAAACACCGGCACCGAAATTGAAGGGAGGAGTAGCGTGACAAGCACAGAGTACCTCAAACTGGTCTATGAGTCGGAAGAAAAAGCCAACATGCTGCTGAAAGAAATCAGCCAGATCCAACACGACTTGTTGGCATTGAATGCTATTGATTATGAAAAGCCACGAGTCAGTGGCGGGAACGGACGGAATGCAATGGAAGACCGGATTATCGGATTTCTGGATAAACGCGACAAAATGTTACGTGAATACCTTCAGACCGTAAACCGCCCGTGGGAATTCAAGATGCTCGTCGAATGTATGGACGATGAGCGGATGCAGGCGATAATGAAGCGGCATTATTTGTGGCACGAAACCTGGGAAAAAGCCTGCGAAGGAATCTGCTCAGACAGCTGGCTTCGACGAAAGGAAAACGGACTGCGTGCCCAGGCGCTGGAAGAATTCGACAAAATCTTCAAAAAAAATAAAATTAGTTCATGCTAGTTCATGGTAGTTCAGGTTGGACCTGTGGTATAGTGTATATGTGAAGCAATGGGAATGGCGTAGAGCACATGATTGTTTTCACCCCTCAAGAATAGATAGACACGCAAGGAGCAACACCCCGTCCACATAGACGGGGTGTTGTACTACCCGGACAGCGGCCATGCGCCATGGGTCGATGCACAGGATGCACCTTGACGGTATGCTGTGTGCATCGGAGACGCTGGATACAAAACAGAAAGGTTTTGCGAAGGTTTCTGGTCAACTTGAGGAAAATAAGATTTTTGATTCGATGAGTCCGGAAATTTTTATTTCTGGATTTTTTTTGACTAGGTTCTTCTGGGTTAACAAAAGCCTTGCGCGACCGCGGCGCCCGAAAGAAAACTAGATTTTAGTAAAATTCAGCCCTTAATTTATATTTTCAAATGGTTTTATGTGAAGCGGGGTATGATTTATTTATATAGCTCATGCGTTCGCAGAAACCAATCAAAATGTTAAGTCAGAGAGGAGGGAGGGCGTCATGAAAGTACGCGGGAAAGCCCGTGAAATCACGGTTACTCAGCGTTCGCTGGCCGACGCAATCGGCTTAACCCCTCCTAGAATCTCTCAGTTAATCCAGGAAGGCGTCGTCATTCGCGATGAAAAAGACAAGAGTGGCGGCGTCTTTTTGGTACAATCCATCCTCAATTACAAAGACGCCACCAAAGGAAGCGGCGGCGATGAAGACATAGACTACATGACCGAAAAGGCCCGGCATGAAAAAACGAAGCGGGAAATCGCTGAATTGCGCCTGGCTAAAATGGAACACCGCGTATACAGTGCCAAAACGGTCGAATTAGTCATGACGGAAATGTTGTCTAACTTGAGGACGCAGCTGTTGGGACTGCCGACAAAGTTGGCGCCACAGCTGGAAGGGAAAACCAAAGAAGAAATTTACGCCAGACTGACGAAAGAATTGGAAGAAAAGCTATCTGAGCTGAGTGAATATAGCCCGGATCTCTTCACCGATGAAGAAGTAGAAGAGGAGGATGAGCCATGAAGTCAGCGAAAGAATTGTGGCAATATATTTCCCGACACGGCTTGAAACCGCTGCCGAAGACGTCTGTCAGCGAATGGGCTGATACGTATCGCTATTTGTCGGCCGGTGTTTCGTCAGAGCCGGGCAAATGGCGGACGGAACGGGCTGAGTATCAACGGGCCATCATGGATGCCTTCACAGAACCAGGCGTACATCGCGTCGTCGTCAAGTCGGCGGCGCAGATTGGCAAATCAGACATCATGAACAACGTCATCGGCCGCTTTGCCCACCTGGACCCGGCTTCCATCATGATGATACAGCCGACAGTAGACATGGCCCAGGATTATTCCAAATCACGTATCGCTCCCATGATCCGTGATACGCCCGTATTGAGTTCGTTGTTCTACGATGTGAAGCGGGCCGGGGATAAGACGGCTAAAACCAGGGATGGAAACAACACGATTCTGTCGAAATTCTTCCCAGGCGGCCGACTGGTCATGTGTGGAGCTAACAGCCCGGCCGGACTGGCCAGTCGTCCAATACGGATTCTGCTGGCCGACGAGGTGGACCGATTTCCCGATTCGGCTGGCACCGAAGGCGACCCGGTAGACCTGGCAGCCAAACGAATGACGACATTCTGGAATCGGGTCATGGGGCTGTTTTCGACGCCGACAACAGAAGGGAGCAGCCGGATTGATGCGGAATACATTGCTGGAACGCAGGAAGAATGGCAGCATCAATGCCCTAATTGCGGGGAATGGCATCTGCTCCGGTATCTCGACATGGAAACAGATGCAGAGACCTACAAAGATGACCGGGGCGAACGTCATGCTATCGTACATCACGTGAAATGGAGATGCCCGGCATGTGGCTATGAATTCACGGAACGGCAAATGAAGAACGCCGTTCAAGGCTATCGAGCACAGAATCCAAAGGCCAGGTCGAATGGTATCCGTTCCTTTTTCATCAATGCTTTCACCTCTCCCTGGGCCAGCTGGAATGAAATTATGCGGGAATGGCTGGAAGCCAAAGGGGACCCGACGCGCGAACAGGTTGTTGTAAACACGCGGTTCGGGGAAAGCTATCGACAGCCAGGGGCGTTCGATGACGAAACGATTTTTGTCAGGCGCCGCGAATCGTATGGAGCAGAGTTGCCCGATGGCGTGCTGTTATTGACAGCCGCCGTCGACACGCAGGACAACCGACTGGAATACGAAGTATGCGGCTGGGGTGCCGGTGAAGAGTCGTGGGGTATCCGCAAGGGCGTTATTTTAGGCCGTCCAGACCAGAAATCAACCTGGGAAGAATTGGATACCATCCTTGAACATGTGTACCGCTTCAAAAATGGAACCGGGCTGAAAATCGTCCGTACCTTCATCGACTCTGGCGGCCATTATACCGGTCATGTCTATCGCTATTGTGAAGCGAATTTTACTAAACAGCGTTTCGCTATCAAAGGTTACAGCAACATGCCGGGCATCCCACTGAACTACAAAATCGGGAAGGCTTCGGGGACGCCGATACCGCTGGTCATCCTCGGCGTAGACGACGGCAAGCAGCAGGTCATGAACCGCCTGGCCATCAAAGCCCCAGGGCCTCAATACATGCATTTCCCATTGAATGAAAACAGCGACGGCCTGGATAACCGGGGATATGACGAACTCTATTTCAAGGGACTTATTTCCGAACATAAGACGAAAGTCAAGAAAAACGGAGTTATCCGTGAGGTATGGCAGACGACAACAGGTGTCCGAAACGAACCTCTGGATCTTCGTGTCTACAACCTGGGATGCATGTTGTCGGTCAATCCGCAATGGGATGAACTGCAAACTATCATGAAACAGCCAGTGCAGGAAGCGGTTGTCAGAAAAGAACCACCTAAGCCCGCAAGGAAAAGACGGGTCAGCAAACAGACGAACATTTGGTAGGAGGCACCATGAGTAAACTGCAAAATGAACGACTGGCCCGGTATGTAGAAGCCGAGAAGGCCGTTTTGATGGGACAGTCGTATACCATCGGGAACCGGACCCTGACAAGGGCGGACTTGTCCAGCATCCGCGTCGCCATCGACAACCTGATTGCCAGCGGGGCGACACTAGACGACAGCGAAACGCCAGGGAAAGGGCGCGGGAAGCGCATTGTATTTTTCGATTAAGGAGGGCCGACCATGGCAAAACGAAATAAACGGTCACGACAAAAGGCGCGGACGCCGACAATCCAGAACAGCGGTTATTCAAACGGCGGGGCTTCGCACGAAAGCAATATTCTAAAAGCCTACAATCCGCGAAAATATTCCGCAAAATCAGATGTAAACGCCAATCTGTATACGTTGCGCAACCGCAGCGCCGACCAGTCCATCAATACGCCCATCGGGGCAGCGGCGATCATGACCAGTTCACTGCACACCATCGGGGCGGGGTTGCATCTGTTTCCGCGCCCCAAGTACAAGCTGTTAGGGATGACGGCCGATGAGTCCCGGGAATGGTCACGCCATGTAGCCCAGGAATTCGACCTGTGGGCCAGCTCGACACAGTGCGATCTGACGAGGCGCAATAATTTTTACGACATGCAGGACATCAACTACACGGGCTATCTCGTGGATGGCGATGCCTTTTGCCTGTTCAAGCGCCGACCGCCGACAGCGGATATGCCGTACAGCTTGCGCCTGCAACTCCTGGAAGGCAACCGGGTAAGTAATCCCTATGGTCGGGACTACTATGGCATTACCGGGCCGTATGCCGTCGAAATGACGGCGCCCACACCGGGAAACAAAATCATATCCGGCGTAGAAATCGACCCGGATGGAGCCGTCGCCGCCTATTGGGTATCGAATAAAGTACCTGGCGACCCGGTAGATATAGGGACGATTGCCACCTGGACCCGCGTCAAAGCATGGGGCGACATTTGCGGCATGCCAAACATCATACAGACCAGCAATGACCAGCGGCCGGAACAATATCGGGGAGCGCCGTATTTATCCCCTGTCATTGAGACGCTGAAACAAGTCAGCCGTTATACGACGGCCGAGCTGACAGCTGCCATTGTCAAGTCCTTTTTCTCGCTGTTTTTCACAGAGTCCCAGACATCTGGAGGCACATTAAATGACTTCATCGGCAAGACCATTGACCCCCAGGGCGGCCCCGTCATCGACCCGGACGAATACGCATTAGGGCCTGGAACCATCAATGCCCTGCCCCGTGGTGTCGATGTCAAAAGTATTGATGCATCGCGCAGCATGTCAACGTTCGACGCCTTCACGACGAAGCTGTTGGAAATGGTCGGCAGCGCCATCGGCCAGCCTTACGAAGTCCTGATGAAGCATTTCACATCATCCTATTCGGCCTCCCGTGCCGCCATGCTACAGGCGTGGGAAGAATATAAGCGCCGGCGCATTTGGTTCGCCCGCGATTTCTGCCAGCCTGTCTATGAAATGTGGCTGGCCGAAGCCATTGCCATCGGCCGCGTCAAAGCACCGGGATTCTTCACAGATCCATTGATTCGGAAATGTTGGTGCAACGCCGATTGGTACGGACCGACCATGACGATACTTGACCCGGTAAAAGACGTCAATGGCAGTGCCTTGCGGACAACATACGGCTTGAGCACGCGAGAGCGAGAAGCGGCCGAACTGACAGGCACGGACCTGGAAGAAAACCTGGAACAGCTGGCGTACGAACAGAAGATGATTGAAAAATACGGCCTGACTATCGGAAGCCCGGAAGTGCTGGCCGACAAAGGAGAGACAACCCATGAAGAGTAAAAGATTTTGGCGTTTCGTCAATGAAGCGGGCGATGACAATGCAGAACTGCTGCTGTATGGAGCCATCGCTTCGCAGTCATGGTACGACGATGACGTTACGCCGCGCCAGTTCAACGACGATTTGAAAGAATGTGGCGGCAAGAATCTGACAGTACGTATCAACAGTCCCGGTGGCGACGTATTCGCGGCCCAGGCCATTTATACGATGCTTAAAGGCTACAGCGGCAAGAAGACCATGCATATCGACGGGATGTGTGCCAGTGCGGCCACTATCATCGCTTGTGCTGGCGACAGTGTCGAAATGCCGCGGAATGCACTGTACATGATTCACAACCCGGCATCCTTTCTCATCGGCGGCTATGATGAACAGGGCCTGGCCAAATTACAGAAAGCGCTGGCATCGACGAAAGAAACGATTTTGAACGTCTATGCGGAACGATGCCATAAGACAACGGATGAATTGGCACAGATGATGGACGATGAAACGTGGATGACGGCCGACCAGGCCCTGGAAAACGGTTTCATCGACGCCATCGACGAAGACTATCAGGTCACGGCCAGCCTGAATGACAATATGCTGATTGTCAATAATATTTCCTGCCCGTGTCACATGAAGAACCGGGCACAGCTTGAAAAGATCATCAACAAAGGAGAAAAAAACATGGATGATAAAACCTTAGCCAGCAAACTGGCAGCCTTATTGGGTTTGAACCCGCAGAACGCGAACAAGGATGCGGATGAATCGAAGCGAATTGCTGAACTGAAGGCACTGAAAAACGGGAACGTATACACCGATGCCATAATTGACCGGGCTATTAGCGATGGTCGGACAGCGGATGATGTAGCTCCCTATATCGAAGCCGTCGCCGGCGTACAGTCGCCGAGTGACCAGGCATTGGCAAGCGTGCGCACCATGATTATGGAACAGATGCAGTCCGGATCTGAACAGGTAACGCCTGTGCCGAAAACAGGGATGCCGCAGAACCAGGCAGCCGTAAAGAAAGCTCAGGACATTGAAGATGTAGTCAATGCAGCGAATAGATTGAGAGGTGCAAAATAATGGCAATCAGAGAAGTCATCGACATTAAACACGACCAGCTTATCGGCGGGCCGGAAATTCCGATTTTGCTCAAGAACGTCACATTAACGGCTGGGACAGCCATGAAACGCGGCACGCTGATGACCGTTACCGGGACAGCCGCTGTGGCTACGGCTAAAGCCGCTGTTGCCAATGCTATTTTGAGTTGCGATGTGGATGATAAAGCTACCGTTGCGACGGTCTATGTTTCCGGCCGATTCCATCGCGAATACCTCATTGCCGCCAGCGAAGATACGGTTGACGCCCATGAAGACGAATTGCGAAATGCCGGTATTTTCTTGACATCTGTACACTAGGAGGAACTGAACATGGCTATTGAATTGAGAGATACTGTATCTTTGATGCAGGCAATGGAACGGATTACGCCGCCGGCATCTTTTTTGCTTGATACCTTTTTCCCGCTTGTACCGGCGACAGCCGTTACGACCAAGATTGCCGTAGAATACCGCAAGCGTGGCCGTCAGCTGGCCCCCTTTGTCGTTCGTGGCGCAAAAGGCGCGAGCCTGAAAGACACGGGCTCTAAAATCGCTATCTACCAGCCGCCGATGATGGGGCCGAGTAAGGTAGTAGATCCGGAAGAATTATCGGAACGCGGCTTCGGCGAAAACATCTACAGCACGACGACACCGGCCCAGCGCGCAGCCATCAAGCAGGCTGAAGATATGGTGGATTTGCAGAACGCAATCATCAACCGCAAAGCGAAGATGGCGGCGGATATCTTGCAGACTGGTAAATGCGACATCGAAGGTTATGCCGATGACGGCAAGACGGTGTTGATTGACACCATTGCGTTTGACTTTGACCATAAAGTCACGCCGACGACAACCTGGGATAAAGCCGGCGCGACGATTTACAGCGACATCAAGAACGCTTCGGAACTCATCCAGGAAGACGCCGGTATCGTCCCGACCATGATGATTTGTGGGAAAAACATCGCAGATTATTTGCTGAGCAATGACCAGATCATGAAATGGATGATGGTTCCGACGGCGGACAATCTGTCCCTCATGGGCTTCCAGCCGCAGATCATCAGCCCGCAGATTACTCATGTCGGGCGCATCAAATCGCTGAACCTCGACGTCTATACCTATGCAGAAACGTACACCGACGATGCTGGGAAATCGCAGTATTTCATCGACCCCGATACGGCCATCATCGCCATTCCGGGCCGCGGCAGTCAGCTCCACGGCGCCTGCACCCTGCTCAATGATGCCGGCACGGCCTACGAAACCTTCGCTGCACCGTATGTGCCGTACTATAACGGCAACAAGGATACGCAGGTATTGAGCTTCTACATGTACTGCCGTTGTGTCCTGGCTCCGCAGTTCGTCGACGATTGGGCCGTCATCAAAGCGAAATAGGAGGGATGATCATGAAGTTAGTCGTTACATACGGCTGCGTTTCCATGGGCAAGCACTTATATCGGACTGGCGACTCGTTCGAGTTGCCGGACGATGAAGCGGAAAAACTCATGGACCGGGCCGATGAACAAGTTGTTGCCTTGGTTGGGGACAAAGTGGCCCCGGCCAATGAGCCAGAGACGGAAGAATCGCCGGCAGACGAACCGGGGATGGAACTGCCCCAGGCCGATGCCGCCGCAGCCGTCCAAAAATGAGCACGTTCAAAGAAATGGTAGCTTCGGACATTCCGGCTTTTCTCAATGCTGATGAATTTGCCGAAACACATGAGCTGAATGGCAAGAAGTATACATGCATCGTGCAGAGTCCCAAAGAAGACGCTATGTTCCAGACACAGGAAATCTATTCCGGCTTCGAGAGCACCCATGGCCAGGTCATCATCATTCATATCGCTAAAGACGATTACGGAGAAGTCCCAGCGGAAGGAGAAAGTTTTACTGTCGATGGCGATTACTGCATGGTAGATAACGTCATCGACGACATGGGTATCTTGACGATGACCCTGCACAAGAATCACTAGGAGGGCCTATGAGCGTAGAAATCGACATTCAAGGTGACAAAAAACTTATGGACGCCTTGTCCTCTCTGAGCGATAAAGAAATCGCCAGGGCGGCTGTAGCTGCCGGAAAGCGGGCGGCCACAGCCGCCAGGACGGCAGGGACAAAGGAAATCCGAAGCATTTATACCATGAAGGCCGGGGACTTGAAAGCTAAGGCACAGATACGTGCCGATGAAGACGGCGCTACCATCCTTGTCAAAGGGGCGCCCGAGGCAATCCATAAATATCAGGCCAAGAAGCGGCGGGACGGCGTCTTCGTATCCGTAAAGCGCGGGAAAATGACGCATGTCCCCCGCGGCTTTAGCCTGGGCGGGGCATTCGTCGTCCGCAAGGGCAAGGAAAGATACCCGCTGAAAGGTATCTATGGGCCGGCCGTGCCGCAGTTATTCGGCAATCCCGATGTCCTGAGCGTCATGATGGATCGTGGCAGTGACGTCTTTGAAGAACGATTGGAACATGAAATCGAATACAGATTAGGGAAGTGATGCGATGACCCCATTGGAATGCGCGGAAGGTATCGCGGAATTCTTGAAAGAAAAATTTACGGCTTACCAGGAATATTGTGAAGGCCGGCCAGAAAATATCTTTTCGAGTGTCGATACGGATGTAAATGTATATGCCGGATTCCTGCCCCGGGCGAATAACCGGGCAGACCAAAAGAAACTTTGTCCGGCCGTCGTGGTACGGCCAGAAGCTACGACAGACGACCGGGATAAGTCCGTTACGTCTATCGTCATCTACGCGACCATTTACGATGAAGATATGACCTATGGAGCTCATATGTTGTTCCATTTCCTCGAATTCATCCGCTATCACCTACTGGCCAACAATCCCATTGCCAAGAAATGGTTCATTGATATAGATGACGGGAATATCAAGACGACGATTCCCGATGACCAGCCGTTCCCACAATGGGTAGGTGTCATTGAGTTCGACGTATTCATTCCGCAGCCACGTCAAACACATTGGGAGGTTTTAGGAGGCAGATACGATGAATGAAAACAGCGGGCCGGTCATCTACGTCGGCCCATCCTATAAAGACATGGAAATCCACACGAATCAGATTTTCGCAGACGGGATTCCTGCAAAATATAAGGACGACCCGGTATATAAGCATCTGTTCGTCACAGCGGGCGAATTGGATGCGGCACAAAAAGAAGTTAAATCTACAGGCTCGTTGAGAAACATCATGTATAAACGGGCCATGGCATTACACGGAGGTAAATAAAATGGCATTTTTCCACGGCGTAAAAGCAAGCGAAGTCCCGACCTCGATTGTGGCGACTGTCGCCACTGATTCCGGCTTGCCGGTTGTCTTCGGGACGGCGCCTGTTCATCTGACAGAAGACCCGACGGCCTATGTCAATAAACCCGTCATCTGCTACAGCTGGAAGGAAGCGACGCAGAATTTGGGGTATCATCCCGACTGGGATAAGTACACGCTCTGCGAAGCGATGTATACCGAATTTAAGTTGTACAATGTAAAACCAATTGTATTTGTCAATGTATTGGACCCGGCCAAACATAAAGTATCCGTTTCGGACACAGCCAAGACAGTTACGAAGAAACAGGTCATCCTTACAGACCCGGTCTTATTGCATACGTTGACCGTCAAGGGCAGTGCAGACGGGTCCGCAGCCACCTTGGATAAGGACTATACGGTGGCATACGACGATGATGGTCAGCTCATCATTACACTCTTGGATGATGGTGCCCTGGCCTCCGTATCGAGCATCCATGTTGCTTATGACAAATTAGATCCGACGGCTGTCAAAGATGACGATATCATCGGTGGCATGTCCACAGATGGCAAAAACAAAGGGCTGGAACTCGTCGACGATATTTATTTCCAGATTGGCAAAGTTCCGGGCCTGCTGGCCGCACCGGGCTGGTCTGAAAAGCCGGCCATTGCCGCTGTCATGAAAGCCAAAGCGGCTAAAATCGACGGTTTGTTCCCTTGCATGGCACTGGTAGACATCAATACAGAGCAGGTCAAAAAATATGCCGACGTCAATATGTGGAAAAACGGCAACAACTACACGGGGAACAACCAGATTGTCTGCTGGCCGTGCGCTAAAAATGGCGATATGGTATTCCACTTATCGACCCATATCATGGGCATCATCGGCGTCACCGACGGCAATAACAATGACGTCCCGTATCAGTCGCCGTCCAACCAGACATTACAGGCGACAGGGCTGTGCCTGAAAGATGGCAGTGAAGTAAACCTCAATCTGACACAGGCCAATTTGCTGAATGAACAGGGCATCGTTACGGGCTTGAATTTCTCCGGCGGCTGGAAGTCCTGGGGGAACTTTACCGGTGCTTATCCAGGCACGACAGATGTCAAAGATATGTTCATCTGTGTCCGGCGCATGTTCAACTGGCAGTATGTCACCTTCATTTTAACGAACTGGAAGAAGACAGACCAGCCAATCACTCCGAGACTGGTAAAAACGCTGGTAGACAGCGAACAGGTGCGGTTGAATGGGCTTACGTCACGAGGATATCTCTTAGGGGCCAGTGTCCAGTTCCTGGCTGATGAAAACCCGACGACCGATTTACTGGCCGGTATCTTCCGGATCCACACGAAGCTGACGCCGCCAGTCCCGGCACAGGACATTGAAGATACCTTTGAGTATGACGTATCGAATTTTGAAGTATTATTCTCGTAAGGAGGGAAACCCATGGCAGTAAATAAAATCCCGGAAGTCATCAATGATATGCGGGCTTATATCGACGGCGCCGACGATTTAATCGGCGTCAACGAAGTCGAATTGCCGGACTTGAAATCGCTGACAGAAGATATTGAAGGCATCGGCGTCGCTGGTAAAATCGAAGCGCCCATCGCTGGCCATTTTGATTCTTTGGAATTGAAGATGACCTGGCAGGTGCCGACGAAAACGAGTTCCCGCCTGGTCGGCGGCAGCACATTGGCACTGGAACTCTACTCGGATATCCAGAACTGGGATAGCGGCGCCAATGATTATGAACACGAGCAGTACCGCGTCGCCGTCCGCGGCCGCGTCAAGAGCCACAACCCTGGCAAATTCAAAGCCGGGTCCAAGACGGACAGTGAAACCGTCATCGAATGTACGTACTTCAAAATTGAAATGGGCGGCGCTACGCTCTGTGAAATCGACAAATACGGCTACAAAGCCATCGTAAACGGTATTGACCTGTTACAGCAGGTTCGCGCCAATATTGGTATGAACTAGGAGGATTCCCATGAAAGAAAAAGAAAACGAACTCGTCAACGCTGAAATCGTAGATCAGGAAAATATCCTGCATCTGACAACTCCGCTGCCGAACGGGCAGACGGAAATCTATTTTGACTTTGCAAAGCTGAACGGCTATGCTCTGCTGGCTTGCATGAGCCAGGCTAAAAAGAAAGACAAACTTATGACAGTACCGGCATTATCCATGGAATACCAGGCTATGGTTGCTGCTGCGGCCGCTAAAATGAAGTATGACGACATCCTCAACTTGAGTGGCCCTGACTTCATGGCAGCCTGCTTGAAGGCGCAGAATTTTTTACTGCCCAAGGAGCCGTAGAAAACATAAGATTGTCGGCTATGAGGCTTGCCAAGTACACAAAAACGCCGATTGGATGGTTCCTGGAACAACCAATCGGCGATTTTCATGCCTGGATTCAAGTCATGAATGAAGAAGTAGACCGGGAAAAAGAAGAAATAGAGAAGGCCAAGAAGGGAGGGCAATAAGATGAGTCGTGTCATGGAATTAGCTATTGCCATCAAGGGCCGTCTGGATGGGTCTGTAGCTTCGTCGATGCAGCGGGCTATTGCAGAATCCAAAGAACTGAAAACGCAAATCAAAGCGGCCAATGATGCCATGCGAAATGCACAGCGGGCGGCATCGGCAGAGCAACGGGCAACCGGACAGGTCAGCGTAGCGTCATATCGTCAGATTGCCGCCCTACAGGCTCGTATCAATGATTTGACACAGCGACGGTCAGATATTTTAGATGCCCAGGCCAGGAAACAAAAAGCGCAAGCAGCGTTTGACAACGCCCAAAGCAAACTGAGTAGTACAGCCACAAAAGTTGCAATCAGTGCAGCTCCGTTAATTGCAGCAACTAAAGCTGCCGTGGATTTTGAAAGCGCCATGGCTGATGTACGTAAAGTTGTTGATTTTGACACGCCGCAACAATTTGCGCAAATGAATGAAGACGTATTGAAGTTATCGACTAATTTGCCGATGGCGGCGGATGATATTGCCAAAATCGTAGCCGCTGGCGGACAGGCAGGGATAGCACGTCAGGATTTGATGCAGTTTGCTGAGGATGCGGTAAAAATGGGCGTCGCATTTGACGTCACGGCCGAACAAGCCGGGGATATGATGGCTAAATGGCGCAGCGCCTTTAAATTGAACCAGCAGGACGTTGTAGCCTTAGCCGATAAAATCAACTATCTGGGCAATACGACAGCAGCCTCAGCCCCATTGATTTCGGATGTTGTGACCCGAATCGGGCCACTGGGCGAAATCGGCGGGGTTGCATCCGGCGAAATTGCCGCCTTAGGGGCTTCGATGATAGCGACTGGCGTACAGTCCGACGTAGCGGCAACAGGTATCAAAAATCTGATTCTGGGGATGACAGCCGGTGAAGGTGCTACCAAGAGCCAGGCCGCTGCCTTCCAACAGTTGGGTTTTGATGCGGCAGATATGGCCAAGCGGATGCAGACTGATGCCAAGGGAGCCATTATGGACGTCTTCCGGGCACTGCAATCTTTGCCGAAAGACCAGCAGGCCAGCGTTCTGGCCGATTTGTTCGGCAAAGAATCTATTGGTGCTATTGCGCCTTTGTTGACCAATTTGGACGCATTGGAAAGTAATTTCAAAAAAGTCGGGGATGCATCGCAATACGCGGGGTCCATGGAAGCGGAATATCAAGCACGAAGCAGAACAACAGCGAATCAGTTACAATTGGCCAAAAACGCCATTGTTGCCGTAGGGATAGGCATTGGCTCAGCATTATTGCCAGCTATCAACGGAGTTTTAAACGCAATAATTCCAGTGGTATCTGCCTTTGCAAACTGGGCACAGCAAAACCAAGGAATAGTACAAACCATGGTTGCCTTGGCGGCCAGTTTTGCCGGTGTTTTGTTAGCCGCAAGATCGTTATTAGCAATAAGAGCTGGATTCAATATGCTTAAAGAAACGGCTCGTTTATTTTATACGGTAAACCAAAACGGACAAATTGTCTTACGTGGGGCCGCGATGGCTTCCAATATTTTCAAAGCCGGGTTAAGCGGGCTTGGTACAGCGTTTCGCCTTGCGGCGACGGGAGCCCGAGCCTTAGCCATGGCCCTCATGGCCAATCCCATCATCGCCATTATTGCCGTCATCATTGCTGTTGTAGCCGCCATCATTTATTTTTGGAATACCAATGAACAGTTCCGGGCCGCAGTTATTGCGATTTGGAATAATATCGTAGCATTTGGAACCAGCCTGTTTTCTGCCCTGGCGGCCTTCTTTGCCGGCGTATGGAATGGCCTGGTCGCGATTGCCACGGCCGTCTGGAGCGGCATCATGACTGTAGCGACGATGGCCGTATCGGTCATCATGGACATCATATCCGCCTTTGGTGCCTTCTTCACCGGAGTATGGAATGGCTGTCTGGCTATCGCATCGGCCGTGTGGGATGCTATTTCCAGTTTTGTATCAGCCGCCGCCAGTGTCATAGATGGCATTATTTCTGCACTGGTAGATTACATTTCCTCTGCCTGGGACAGTTCGGTAGCTGCAGTACAAAGTTTCGCAAACAGCGTTATGGATGCCATTGGGAATGCCGTAAATTGGGTTATGGACAAGTGGAACGGCCTGGTCAATGCTTTGTCGCATCCGATTGATACAGCTATCAATATTGCACAAAAAATAACCCGTACGATAAGCGATGCAACCAGCAGCGGTGATGACGTCAGCGAAAACGCCAGAGGTGGCATTTATCAGCGTGGGGCCTTCCTGACAACATTCGCGGAAGACTCGGCAGAAGCGGCTATCCCATTAGATGGGTCAGCACGAGCTATTTCACTATGGCAACAGGCTGGCGCCGCTTTAGGGGTTATGCCAAAAACTCCGCAGAGCATGAGCGCAGGAACGGCAAAAGCACCTGCTTACAGTAACAGTAGCATCACGCTGGACTTCCGGCCGACTATCAATGTCCAGGGAGGTGGCGACGTCGCTGATGCCGTCCGTCAAGCCTTGGAAGAACAGGCGCGTCAATTCCAGCGGGAACTGCCTAAAATGCTGGATAGAGTATCCGCAGGACGGAGGCGGTTGAGCTATGAATAAGTACACGACAGTACAGGGGGACATGTGGGATGCCATTGCGTATAAAATTTTCGGCAATGAGCTCTATATGAATGAACTGCTGGAAGCGAATGAAGCGTACCGAAACACAGCTATTTTTCCAGCAGGGATCATATTGAACGTCCCGGACATCAATGTAATCCAGTCATCCAAGATTTTGCCACCATGGAAGCGGTGATGCCATGTCCCTAGAAACGATTAAAGCCAAATTAAATGAATGGAAAAAAGAACTGACGCCGGGGACATTCCTCGGACGCCGGGCCTATGCTCAAATACTGTATACGCCGGCAGGAGAAACAGAGAGCAAAGACATATCCGAAGATATGATGAAGTATCTGCTATCCATTGAAGTGACGGACAACCTGTCCGGGCAGGTTGATGATATGACAGTTACTTTGGAAGACCGTGCGCAGCTGTGGCAGGACACGTGGTATCCGGAACCGGGGTCCAAATTGGATATTACCCTTTATACGCTGAACAAAAACGGCGTCAACGAGGGCATCAAAGAACTGCCTGTCGGAGAAGTTGAAGTAGATGAAATCGAAATCAACGGGATGCCGACAACGGTACAAATCAAAGCCGTCAATGCCATTGCTGATACGTCATTGCGAGGCATTAAGCAGAATCAATCCTGGGATAATATCAGCCTCTATAAAATCGCCAATGACATCGCCTGGAGAAATGGCATGTCACTGGACTATGAGCCGGGGGACCAGAACAATCCATCGTATGAGCATGTCGAGCAGTCAGACGCATCAGACCTTGAGTTTTTAAAAAAGCTATGTGATGATGTCGGCCTGGATCTGAAAATATCGACCAAGACCATTATCATCCTCGATGAATACCAGCTGGAAAACCAGGAGCCGTTGATTGTATTCTGGCGGCCAGGGACAGCCTCGTTTTCAGAGCAGACGAGCGATGATGACGTATCGCCTGAAAATCCGCTGAACTTCACAGATTTCATTTCCTACTCAATGAAAGCCAAGACCCGTGATATTTATCGGGCCTGCCACGTTAAATACAAGCAGGGCAAGAACAAAGAAGTCATCGAGGGCTATTTTGAAGCCCCGAATAAGCAAACGGGGCTGACGCTGGAAGTGAATGAACAATGCGACACAGTGGACGCCGCAAATAAGTTGGCCAGGAAAAAATTGCGAGAGCAGAACCGGGATGAAATCACGGCATCCTTTAGCCTGTACGGAGACTTCCACTTCATGGCCGGCATTGTCATCGGTTTCATGAACTTCGGCGCCTTTGATGGGAAATATATCGTCACAAAGGCAACGCACAGCCTGGGCAATGGGTATGTACTCAGTCTGGAAATGAGGAGGTGCCTCGATGGATACTAACATCAAAAAGCTGCTGGAAAACCTAATATTTTACGGAACCGTATGTGCACTGACTCCGAACGACGGAACCGTGCGCGTGTGCCGTGAAGATAAAGGAAACAAGGTAACGAACGATTTGTTCGTCCTTCAACGCGGTTCATCGGAATCGAAAGATTTCTGGATGCCGGCTATCGGGGACCAAGTGCTCTGCATACAGATGCCGAACTTTTCGGGTGCCGGCGTAGGCGACGGATTCGTGCTGGGAACTTTCTTCAGCAGCACTGATGCGCCGCCTGGCGGAGCCGATGCCAATACACGGGTTATCGACACGCCGGGAAATCTGAAAATCAATGTTGGCGGGGATTTGCAGATTAACGCTTCCGGTGGAGATGTGGTAGTCAACGGCATATCACTCGTGTCGCACGTACACGGCGGCGTCACGCCGGGCGGCAGTAAAACGAGCACGCCAGAATAGGAGGTGCTATGTATATCGGATATATGGGCAGTCTGCCATTCATCGTATCGTCGCATTATCTAAGGACACCGGCCAACTACCAGACCGAGGCAGGAAGCCGCTGGCAGGACCATGACATTATCTATCATAAGCCGGTAAGCGAATTCATCGGGCCGAAATTACGAACAATCACCTTTGACCTCATCCTTACAGCATCGCACAATATTGCGATAAAGAAGGATCTGGAAACGATGAAGGAGATGTGCGAAAACGGTACCGTATTTCCACTGATCATCGGGATGCGGCCGGTCAGTCAAAATTATTGGCGTCTGGACTCCATGTCCGTTTCGGACACATTTTTCAGTTCCGTCGGGGCATTGATTTGGGCCAAAGTAAACGTCAAGCTGGTCGAATACGATGATAGCAACTACCAGGAAGAAAAATCAAAATTAAACCTTTATGGAAGCATTGCTAACGGGATATTAACCGTCTTTAGATAGGAGGTATCCATGGAATATGTTGTAATGCCAGAATCAAAAACCATTAATCTTGCACCAGCAACAAAAATCGAAGAAATATTGCAGAACGTCCGGACTATCTTGGGGACTGTAAAATTCTCAGTGCCGCTCGATAGGGAGTTTGGAATTTCCGGGGATGCCGTAGATAAGCCCATGCTACAAGCAGAAGCGATTTTGTCGAGTGAAATCTTTGCTCAAATCAAGCGCTACGAGCCAAGGGTAAGCATTACGGAAATAACATTCATTGGCGATATAAACGGACGACTCACGCCGAAAGTGACGGTGAAAATTAATGAAACTAGCTGATTTACCGGACATCGAATTCGTAGACGGCGATGCGGAGAAAATCAAAGCCGCCGTCTTTAACGACTATACCAGCATAACCGGCCGAACCTTAGCCCAGGGCGACCCGGTACGACTGTTCCTGTTGGTCGTATCCGAAGCGATTGTCCGGCTTGTAAATAATCAAAATTACATCGGCAAACAGAATCTGCTGAAATATGCGTCCGGCGGAAACCTGGACAACCTAGGCGCTTTTTCCGACACGACGCGAATACCGGCATCGGCCGCAACGACAACACTGCTGATTACGTTGGCAGCTAAACGCGAACAGGAAACTATCGTAAAATCCGGAACGCGTGTAGCGACGGACAGCGGCATTTATTTCGCAACCAACGAAGATGCGGCCGTCCTGGCAGGGAACCTGACAACGACGGTAAAAGCAACATGCCAAACGGTCGGCACAGTCGGAAATGGGTTTCTCCCAGGCGAAATAAAATCCATAGTTGATCCAGTGGCTTATGTGGCTTCCATCGTCAATACGACGACCAGCGCAGGCGGTGCCGATGAAGAGTCAGATGACGACTATCGAGAACGCATCCACGAAGCGCCGGAACGTTTTTCTACAGCAGGGCCGACAGGGGCTTACGAGTATTGGACGAAGTCGGCTAACAGCGGCATCATCGATGTCGCCGTAACCAGTCCCAGCGCCGGGGCCGTTGAAATACGGCCGCTCATGACAGGCGGGACACTGCCGGAGCAGGAATTACTGGACGCGGTAAAAACGGTAGTATCTGCGGATAAAGTACGTCCACTGACCGATAACGTATCGGTCGTCGCACCGGATGCGGTATCCTATGACATTACCCTGACCTATTATACCGACGTCGGCACGGCGGAATCTACTGTCAAAGACGCCGTAACGACAGCCGTAAATAACTATCGGCTGTGGCAGAAATCTAAAATTGGCCGGGACATCAACCCGTCGCGACTGATTGCCGATGTTATGGCTGTCGCCGGCGTAAAACGCGTCATCGTCACGGCGCCGACCTATACCGTGCTGACAGGCGTACAAGTTGCCCAGGATAAAACGGTATCCGTCGTCTTAGGAGGGAGTGAAGACGAGTGATAGATGCGGATTACAAAATCGCAGAACATTTGCCGGAATCCATCAACAAAGACCCCGTACCGGATTTGGCCCGCGTCGTCGATATGGCGCTGTCCGACATCAATCCTGATTTACTACTGATTTACCCGGCCATTGATGACCTGCCGGAAGCGCTCATTGACCATCTGGCAGAGCAGATGCACGTCGACGAATACGATGACAATTCGGACTTGTCTGTAAAAAGGCAGCAGGTCAAAGAATCGTTTTTACTACATAAATTCAAGGGCACGAAGTATGCAGTACAGAAAGCGGTATCCACAGTGTATCAATCAGCTAAAGTAGAAGAATGGCCCGCATATAGCGGAGATCCGTATCATTTTCGTATATCTGGGATTACCGCTCCCATCGAAGACGGGGCTGTAGTAAATAAACTAGTACGAATCGTGAATGCGTACAAAAATACACGGTCATGGCTAGACTATATTGAATTTATAGAATCTACTACTACTACTACTAAGTCCGTGGCTTGCATCATGGATGATGAAAATTTGACGATTACAAGCAAAATAACTGATGAAATAATAATTAATACGAATATGCGCGCAGCGGTCGGGTTAATGGATGATGAGGAGGTATTTGTAAATGTCGAATTGGCAAGGATTTAAAAGAACAAAATTAGGGCAGAATTTACAAGCTAAAATCGATGCAGGGTTAACAAAATTTAAAATTACAAAGCTAGGAATTGGGGATGGCTCATACCAAGGAAATGTTGAAAATATGATTGCTCTCTCAAATAAAAAGCAAGATTTAAATGTTAGTAAAATAGAAGTTAGCGAAAACGTCATAAAAATTCAAACTACGATAACGAATACTGGGGTGACAGAAAAATATCAGATGACAGAAATTGGCATTTTTGCAACGGACCCAGAAATGGGTGAAATTCTATATGCCGTCATGACTGACCCTAACCCTGACACGATGCCGGCATATGGATCGGCAACAGTAGTAAAAAAAACTTGGACATTTAATTTAATAGTCGATAATACTGGCGACGTATCAGCCGTAATAGACAGCGCATCTTTAATTACTGTTGGTGACCTTGCTAACCATAACAACGACACTAACGCGCATACAGCCCTGGCAGCCACAATTGACGACACACTTGCCCCGACGTCTGATACAAACACTATCCGGAACCTGGTAAGCAACCTGGCAAACCGCATTAAAGCCGCAACGGGCGCCGGAGGATGGAAAGAAGCGCCGGCGGCGACCCTTGCAAGCCTGAGTACGATGATTGCAAATCTCGCGACGGGGGCAGACGTAACCTGGGACGGGAAAAAGTTTACAAATCATCGCCTCGGCATCACCGGGCTAATGGATCAAAACGGCTACATCTGCTTTGGCCCGAATTGCGGGAGCCTAATTATACAGTGGGTAACTGCGAATAAAACCATAGGCAATGACGAAGGCGCATATGTTATGCTGCCACTAACCTTTCCTACTAAGTGCGTTACCGCGCTACTGAGTGACACATATGGACGGTTATCAAATAGTAGTGCCATGGCAAATCAGACGGAGGGTGCGAAAGTAAATGCCGTAACTATAAATAGTGTGCAAATCATAAGCTATTGGTCCGGCGGTTTGAATACTGATGTGACTGTCTTGGCCATCGGCTATTGAACAGTGGGGAACTGCCACCTGGGTCACATCATACACAGCCAAAGCTATTTTCCCGATTTCTTTTTCAAACACAAGCTATATTGTTGTGGCTACAGGACGAATTGAAGATAATAGCAAGGCTGTCATCGGAGGTATTTTATATAATCACAAAGAAACTATTGGGTGCATTTTACGTGGATCAGAAGAAAAAGGGCCTGCTGCCGAGTACGTTGCTGTCGGAACATGAACAGTGGGGAATAACAGCAAAGGAATACGCCAACGGCATCATGACATGGGAGTATCCAGTCACAGTAAAGAAAGTTTTAAAAATCTTAACAGGAGAAGCTTATCCTACCTCTTGGTTACAAAATCCCTTAATACTATATGCATCGGTATCCGCCCCATCCGACAATAGCATCGGATTATCATCGGCAAATATCATAACATTGAGCATCACAAGCGGTGGAAGCGTGGCCTTGTCATCACATACCACAAACTGCTTTATGATTGGTGTTCTTTAAACAGTGGGGAAGTCAGATAGTAGCATTAAACGGTGTAACTCAGAGCTTCACCTTGCCGTTGACTATCTCATATGCTATGGCTGCTGTGATTACCATGAGGTCTGGAGATTTCTCCGGCTTTGTGGCTTGCCCGTACTGGACGGAGTGTACAAAAAATACAATTATGATTACCCCTGATTACGAAACGCAACAAGGATATACCGGCACAGGGAAAAGCACGGTCACATGGATACTGCTGGCCATATAGACAGTGGGGAACAGGGACAATAACGGGAACTGGGTATATAACATTTCCGGTTGCTTTTCTGGATGCAGATTATAAAGTATTGATTACAGAAATCGAAGATACAATAAACAAATTGAATTATAAAGCTAATATAGGCGATAAATCGAAGGATAAAGTATATGTGGGCATATATTTGGATAAAACCTACTCGCCCTATCCAGCATCTTTTGACTGGATTGCAATTAAATAATCAAGATATAGACAGTGGGGAGTAGGCGAAACAAATGAGTATAGTACTGCCTGGGTTGTTTTCCCCATATCTTTTATAAATACCCCGGTTGTTGTAGCAACGCATAACGGATTGGATGCAGTAGTTGCGTATGTATCCAGCTCTGAACGTAATGCCAACCAGGTTGCAATTGTTTTGCATAAAATTATAGATAATTCTGTCGGTAGTGCATGGGGTGTATCTTGGATAGCTATCGGCATTTAATACCCGATAATAATTGCTCTAAAACCCCAGACCCCTGTAGTATTTGTGTGGACAATTATTGTAGATTTATCATTCATATAAGCAGCATAGTGGATGTCAATAACAGTTCCATCCATCCCTACCACTGTCCCGTTATTAGCAAGCTGGTGCTAGCATATAAATAGGACAAGTCAAACTGAGGTTTTCCATAAAGTGATAC
>ERZ791765.330-NODE-330-length-56695-cov-6.249082_pt1 | contig 56695 bp, 55 predicted proteins | sample MGYA00509949_ERZ791765 | MGnify/ENA primary metagenome ERZ791765 (study PRJEB30046, sample SAMN00791980) | human gut metagenome | study: EMG produced TPA metagenomics assembly of the A metagenome-wide association study of gut microbiota in type 2...
CGATCGCAGCGGCGCGTGAGAAGGGGATGAAAGTGATCACCCTGACCGGTAAAGATGGCGGCAAAATGGCTGGCACGGCGGATATTGAAATTCGCGTTCCGCACTTTGGTTATGCCGACCGCATTCAGGAGATCCACATTAAAGTGATCCATATCCTGATCCAGTTAATTGAAAAAGAGATGGTTAAGTAAGGTCTTTTCTCCCTTTCAGGGAGAGGGCCGGGGTGAGGGTAACAGCCTGCACCTTTGTACTTTTTAATCAATCTTCGCCGGGGGCCATGCGCTCCCGCTGTTGTGGAGGTTACCCATGTGCGAATTGCTCGGGATGAGCGCCAACGTCCCTACTGATATCTGCTTTAGTTTCACCGGGCTTGTACAGCGTGGTGGTGGAACCGGGCCACATAAAGATGGCTGGGGCATCACCTTTTACGAAGGTAAAGGCTGTCGCACATTTAAAGATCCACAACCCAGCTTTAATTCCCCCATCGCCAAACTTGTCCAGGACTACCCGATAAAATCCTGTTCGGTTGTGGCTCATATTCGCCAGGCCAATCGGGGCGAGGTGGCGCTGGAAAATACTCACCCGTTTACCCGCGAGTTATGGGGACGTAACTGGACTTATGCCCATAACGGGCAACTGACGGGGTACAAATCACTGGAAACCGGCAACTTCCGCCCGGTCGGTGAAACCGACAGCGAAAAAGCCTTCTGCTGGCTCCTGCATAAATTAACGCAGCGTTACCCGCGCACACCGGGCAATATGGCGGCAGTGTTTAAATATATCGCCTCACTGGCGGATGAACTGCGGCAGAAGGGCGTTTTCAACATGCTGCTTTCTGACGGACGCTATGTAATGGCGTATTGCTCGACTAATTTACACTGGATCACCCGCCGCGCGCCGTTTGGCGTGGCAACGTTGCTGGATCAGGATGTGGAAATCGACTTCAGCTCGCAGACCACACCGAATGATGTGGTCACGGTGATTGCAACACAGCCGCTGACGGGCAATGAAACCTGGCAAAAGATTATGCCAGGCGAATGGCGCTTATTTTGCCTCGGGGAGCGTGTAGTTTGATGCCAGCTGTGGCTGCACAACTTCGTGGCTTAACGGCTTGCTGACCACGTAACGGCCATTGACCACAGAAACGGTCGGTGGCTTACGGGTTTGCTCAAAGTAGTCGTAGCCCGGCTTCAGTTGCTCCCAGAAGTCCTTAAAGTTGGAATATTTATGGCGCTTCATATTGGCGTCGGTCATGCGGAACGGGTAAATACTCACTTGCACGCTCGGCTGACCAAACACCAGCGCACCAGTAACGAACTGGAAGATCTCATCAATACCCTGATTGGTCATCGCGTAGCAGCCGATGGAAACACAATCGCCGTGGATCATCAGATATTTCCCTTCATAACCATGCGCACGGTCATAGGCATTGGGGAATCCAATATTAATCGCTTTGTAGTAACGGCTGTCTGGTTTTAACTGATTACGCTGGACGCTATAAAACCCTTCCGGGCTTTTGAAATCGCCCTGACGCTGTTTTGGCCCTAAGCCGCCGGAATATTTACAGATTTTATAGCTGTCGAGCAGTTGATATTGCTCGCCCATTTTGACGTAGAGATCGAGCGTACGTTCTTCCTTGAAGATCTGGATGTAGACAGGGGATCCCATCAACTGCTGCTTATACTCTTTGCTCACTGGCGTGGTCGAGCTACTGCTGCCCAGCAAACCGGCAAACGAAACGCACGGGATCAACAACATCGCAAGAATTAATGCGATTTTACGCATACTGCTTATTCCTTGATAAAACGGTTACACACGCCAGGACGGCAAAATGGATCCCAAATCGGAATAGTCTGGATTTGGAAGGCTCACATTATCACCAAAAGAGTTTTACGCAAGCCTGTCGGCGCAGGGTTTACAAATTTCATCGGCAGCGGGCTTTACCCAAATAGCGCCGCGTGAGTTCCAGTTCTCTCAAATCGTAAAAGTTTATCGGTAAGTTTGTAAATCAGGATCCAGTCCGGTTCGACATGAGCATCGCGATAACCTTTCCATGAACCTTGCAGCGGGTGGTCTTTATAAACAGCTGGAAGCAGTAAAGTATTATTGATAAGAGCGTCATAAGATATTTCAATTTATTCATATCCTTATGACGCTTTTGTGCAAGTTTTACATCCTTTGAAAATTGTCCCGAGTATTCAATATCCCTTTGAATCATATTTAAATTCCTAATTTATCAAATAAATCATCGGCGTCTTTGGCCTTATGAATACCAACGCCAGCTTCGCTGTTTTTGATTGATTGAATAGTTAATTGATTAGGCTCGCGTAAATCAAACGGCAATGCCTTTTCACGCGCGACCTTTGTGAGGGTTATGCGAACCAGGTCAGAGATGGTCAGCCCCATCCCGGCCAGTACGTCCGCCGCCTGATTCTTCAGATCTTCATCGATTCGGGCGCGAACAAACGCGTTAGCAGCCATTGGGATATCTCCTGTGCTGTATATTTATTCAGCTTGAATTGTAGCTCAAATGAGCAACAGCGACAATCCATGAGTAATTTAATAAACGGATGTTTTTACATAATTAACTGAAATATATTTATTAATTTTATAATAATGGTTTATTAAGTTTGTTCAGGTACGGGCCGGGATACACTGCAACATCAATGCATGACCAGCCATTATTGAGAATGTCTTTGCCGTCGATTCCCTCTTTTGTGTTGTCGGGATTACTGTTGCTTTGCTTGCCGTTTTCTTCATTTGCCAGCGCCACCACATCACATATCTCTTTCAGCTACGCCGCCCGCCAGCGGATGCAAAACCGTGCGCGTTTATTAAAACAGTACCAAACCCATCTGAAAAAACAGGCCAGCTATATTGTGGAAGGCAATGCCGAAAGCAGAAGGGCGCTACGCCAGCACAACCGGGAGCAGATAAAACAGCATCCAGAATGGTTTCCTGCGCCGCTCAAGGCGAGTGACAGACGCTGGCAGGCGCTGGCGGAAAACAACCACTTTTTAAGCAGCGATCACCTGCATAACATCACCGAAGTGGCGATTCACCGCCTGGAGCAGCAGCTTGGCAAGCCTTATGTCTGGGGCGGCACGCGGCCCGATAAAGGCTTCGACTGTAGCGGGTTGGTTTTTTATGCCTACAACAAGATCCTTGAGGCGAAGCTCCCGCGCACAGCCAATGAGATGTATCACTACCATCGGGCAACGATTGTGGCGAACAACGACCTGCGCCGGGGAGATTTGCTGTTTTTCCATATTCACAGCCGCGAGATAGCCGATCATATGGGGGTGTATCTGGGAGACGGTCAGTTTATCGAGTCACCACGTACCGGCGAAACCATTCGGATAAGCCGGTTAGCTGAACCTTTCTGGCAGGATCATTTTTTAGGCGCGCGGCGGATTTTGACGGAAGAGACGATTTTGTAGGACGGCAATACTGCGAAAAAGTTAAAGTCGTACACGTTTTTCTCCCTCGCCCCAAAGGGGCGAGGGGACAGTCCGAGACCTTATATAGTCTCCCCCATCAACTCAACGCCCCCATAATCTTCAACTCCAGCTCGTCCGGCACTTCGTTATACGACAGCACATGCAGCCCCGGCGCAAACAATCTCGCATAGCGCGCCAGCAAAGGGCGCAACTGCGGTGGCACCAGCAGCACAGGGTCTTTCCCCGCCGCTTTCATCTGCTCCTTCACCTGCGGCATCGTACTCTGGAACTGGTTGAGCATATTCGGGTCTACCGGCACGCTGTCGAGCATCACTTTGCCGGCCTGTTGCGCCTGATTCACCACGTTGGTCAGCAGATTTTCCAGCTCATTATTCAGCGTATACACCGTCAGCTCCTGCTTGCGAACGAACGGATGGGTAATGCTGCGCCGCAGCGCCAGGCGCACATCTGCCGCCAGCAGAATATGATCTTTGGTCACCGCACTACTGGCGACCAGCACGGTGGCGATGGTGACGATATCGCGCAGGGAAACGCCTTCAGTCAGCAGCGCCCGGTACACTTTCAGCAACTGGCTGTAATTCAGCGCCGCGCTCAAATCCTCCGCCAGTCGCGGTGCCATCGACGACAGGCGGTTATGCAACTGCGTAATATCGTCATAGTTAAATAAATCAGGAATATAGCTGCGCACAATCTTATTCACATGCGTGGCAATTACGCTGGCGCTGTCGATCACCTGATACCCCATATTCAGCGCCTTCGCTTTCTGCGCAGGCTGAATCCAGGTGACCGGCATCCCATATGCCGGGTCATTCCCCAGTACGCCGTCAATCTCGCCGTAGGTTTCGCTGGAGGGCAGGGCCATCAGTTTATCCGCCGGAATATCCGCTTCATCAGCCTTAATGCCGTTGATGAAAATGGCGTACTGGCTGGGCTTGAGACGGAAGTTTTCCCGAATACGGATCTCCGGCAGCAGCACGCCGTTACCGTCGGATATCACCTGCCGCACGCCGCGAATCCGCTGGGTGAGCGGGTTCCCCTGCGCTTTGTCCACCAGCGCCACCAGCTTGTAGCCGAGGCTTAAGCTGATGGGCTCGATCAGCGGAATGGTTTCCCAACTGACCTGTTGCTCGCTGGTTTCGGTGATGGTTCGGGTCAGCGTTTCGAGGCTTTTCTCCTCCGCCTCCGCCGCCTGCGGGCGTTTGCTCATCCGCCAGCCGGTAAAGCCAAGCAGGGCGCTGAACAGCAAAAATGGCAGATGCGGCATCCCCGGCACCACCGCCAGCACAAACATGATCCCGGTGGCGGTGTAGAGCACCGACGGACTTGCCAGCAGCTGGTGGCGCACGTCATGGGCGATATCGCCGTTGTCGCTGACGCGGGTGACGATAATTGCCGCCGCGGTGGAGAGCAGCAGGGACGGGATCTGCGCCACCAGCCCGTCGCCGATAGTCATCAGCACATATTGCTGGAAGGCGGCGTCGGCGCTCAGGTTGTATTTGAAGATCCCGATACAGACGCCGCCGATCAGGTTGATCGCCAGAATCATCATCCCGGCGATGGCATCGCCGCGCACAAACTTCGATGCCCCGTCCATTGCGCCGTAGAAATCGGCCTCGCTGGCAACATCTTTACGCCGGGTTTGTGCCTGCGCCTGGTTGATCAATCCGGCGTTAAGATCGGCGTCAATCGCCATCTGTTTACCGGGCATCGCGTCCAGGGTAAAGCGGGCAGAAACCTCGGAAATACGCTCGGCCCCTTTGGTGACGACGATAAAGTTGATTGTCAACAGCGTCAGTAAATCCGAGCGTGAAAGCATTATCGCCGCGCTACACGGGCAGTCGATTTTTAACGGTGGCGGGCTGTCGCCGTTAAATAAAATCAGCCCGTCTCATCCGTCAAAACCTGCCACCGTGGCAGTGCCGGAAGAGACGGAGAAAAAAGCGCGCGACGTCAACGAGAAAACGGCGCTGCTGAAGAAGAAATCCGCCACCGAGCTTGGCGAGCTGGCGACCAGTATCAATACCATCGCCCGTGATGCGCATATGGAAGCGAATCTGGAGATGGAGATTGTTCCCCAGGGATTACGCGTGCTGATTAAAGACGACCAGAACCGCAATATGTTCGAACGCGGCAGCGCACAGATTATGCCGTTCTTTAAAACTTTGCTGGTGGAGCTTGCGCCAGTGTTCGACTCGCTCGATAACAAAATTATTATTACCGGGCATACCGATGCGATGGCCTACAAAAACAATATCTACAATAACTGGAACCTTTCGGGTGACCGCGCGCTTTCGGCTCGTCGGGCGCTGGAAGAGGCAGGAATGCCGGAAGATAAAGTGATGCAGGTGAGCGCAATGGCGGACCAGATGCTGCTGGACGCGAAAAATCCGCAAAGCGCGGGCAACCGGCGCATTGAGATTATGGTGCTGACTAAAAGCGCGTCCGATACGCTGTATCAATACTTTGGTCAGCATGGGGATAAAGTGGTGCAGCCGCTGGTGCAAAAGCTGGATAAGCAGCAGGTGCTTTCACAGCGAACGCGTTAAATGCTGAATCTTTACGCATTTCTCAAACTCTGAAATCACTGTATACTTTACCAGTGTTGAGAGGTGAGCAATGCGTAAAATCATTCATGTGGATATGGACTGCTTTTTCGCAGCGGTGGAGATGCGCGACAATCCCGCCCTGCGCGATATCCCTATTGCTATTGGCGGCAGCCGCGAACGTCGGGGGGTGATCAGCACCGCCAATTATCCCGCGCGTAAATTTGGCGTACGCAGCGCTATGCCGACAGGGATGGCGCTCAAATTATGCCCACATCTCACGCTGCTTCCAGGGCGCTTTGACGCCTACAAAGAAGCCTCAAATCATATCCGCGAAATTTTCTCGCGCTATACCTCGCGCATTGAACCGTTATCACTGGATGAAGCCTATCTCGACGTCACCGATAGTGTGCATTGCCACGGTTCTGCGACCCTCATCGCCCAGGAAATCCGTCAGACGATCTTTAACGAGCTGCAACTGACGGCATCTGCGGGCGTTGCGCCGGTAAAGTTTCTCGCCAAAATTGCTTCCGACATGAATAAACCCAACGGTCAGTTTGTGATTACGCCGGCAGAAGTTCCGGCATTTCTGCAAACCTTACCGCTGGCAAAAATTCCCGGCGTCGGCAAAGTCTCGGCGGCAAAACTGGAAGCGATGGGGCTGCGGACCTGCGGTGATGTGCAAAAGTGTGATCTGGTGACTCTGCTCAAACGTTTTGGCAAATTTGGCCGCATTTTGTGGGAGCGTAGTCAGGGGATTGACGAGCGCGACGTTAACAGCGAGCGGTTGCGAAAATCCGTCGGCGTGGAACGCACGATGGCGGAAGATATTCATCACTGGTCTGAATGTGAAGCGATTATCGAGCTGCTGTATCCTGAACTTGAACGCCGTCTGGCAAAGGTAAAACCTGATTTACTGATTGCTCGCCAGGGGGTGAAATTAAAGTTCGACGATTTTCAGCAAACTACTCAGGAGCACGTCTGGCCGCGGCTGAATAAAGCTGATCTGATCGCCACCGCGCGTAAAACCTGGGATGAACGTCGCGGCGGGCGCGGTGTGCGACTGGTGGGGCTGCATGTGACGTTGCTTGACCCTCAAATGGAAAGACAACTGGTGCTGGGATTATGATGTATACTATTATGTATATTCTGATGTTCATTATTATGAGGGGATCACTGTATGCATCGAATTCTCGCTGAAAAATCGGTCAATATCACTGAGTTACGTAAAAACCCAGCTAAATACTTTATTGATCAACCGGTTGCGGTTCTTTCTAATAATCGCCCCGCAGGATATCTCTTAAGTGCCAGCGCATTTGAAGCGTTAATGGACATGCTTGCTGAACAAGAGGAGAAAAAACTGGTTAAGGCGCGCTTCCGTCCGAGTGCCGCAAGATTAGAGGAAATTACACGCCGCGCTGAACAATATCTTAATGATATGACGGATGATGATTTCAATGACTTTAAGGAATAAGGATGCGGGTATTCAAAACAAAACTTATTCGCCTGCAACTTACAGCAGAGGAACTTGATGCGTTAACAGCGGATTTTATTTCCTATAAGCGTGACGGTGTTTTGCCAGATATATTTGGTCGCGATGCACTCTACGACGACTCGTTTACCTGGCCATTAATCAAATTTGAGCGAGTTGCTCATATTCATCTGGCAAATGTGAATAATCCATTTCCGCCACAGTTGCGCCAATTCAGCAGAACGAATGACGAAGCGCATTTGGTATATTGTCAGGGTGCGTTTGATGAGCAAGCATGGTTGCTCATTGCCATTCTGAAACCTGAACCTCATAAACTGGCTCGAGATAACAACCAAATGCATAAAATTGGGAAAATGGCAGAAGCGTTTCGCATGCGTTTTTGAATTTATATTATGAATAACATACAAATAAGAAACTATCAGCCTGGCGATTTTCAGCAACTATGCGCTATTTTCCTTAGAGCGGTTACGATGACCGCCAGTCAGCATTATTCACCACAACAAATTGCCGCCTGGGCGCAGATTGACGAATCTCGCTGGAAGGAGAAACTCGCGAAATCACAAGTGCGGGTTGCAGTTATTAATGCACAACCGGTTGGTTTTATTACCCGCATTGAACATTATATCGATATGTTATTTGTTGAACCTGAATACACCCGACGCGGGGTTGCCAGCGCTTTGTTAAAACCATTGATTAAGTCTGAATCCGAACTTACGGTGGACGCCAGCATAACCGCAAAGCCCTTTTTTGAACGTTATGGTTTTCAGACAGTTAAGCAGCAGTGCGTTGAATGCCGGGGAGAGTGGTTTACTAATTTTTATATGCGATATAAACCGCAACATTAAATCCAGCTTGCAATGAAAATAACGCCCGCCTAGTATGTGTGCGTTTTCTTATTCCACAAACTGCAAGGAGGTAAATCATGACAAATCCTTTATCAATGACTCTTTGCAGACCTTTCCAGGATTAATTCTTTTTTTCTTGCCCTGGATTCGTCTGCCATTTCCTGATTTTTATTCATAAATGGAATGGTACATGGGCAAATATATTCGTCCCTTATCCGATGCGGTATTTACCATCGCATCTGATGACCTGTGGATCGAGAGTTTAGCGATCCAACAATTACACACCACGGCAAATTTACCCAACATGCAACGCGTAGTAGGGATGCCAGATTTACATCCCGGACGCGGCTATCCGATTGGCGCAGCGTTCTTCTCCGTAGGCCGTTTTTACCCGGCACTGGTCGGCAATGATATCGGCTGCGGTATGGCGCTATGGCAAACAGATATTTTCGCGCGCAAATACAACGCCGATAAGTTTGAAAAGCGATTATCTGCGCTGGATGACGTTGCTGAAGAAAGCTGGCTGGAGGAAAACCTGCCGTCAGCGTTAGCACAGCATCCGTGGCGCAGCTCGCTGGGTTCCATCGGTGGCGGAAACCACTTCGCAGAACTGCAACAAGTTGATCAAATTATCGACGCTGAACTGTTTGCACTGACAGGTCTGGATGCGCAGCATCTGCAACTGCTGGTTCATAGCGGCTCGAGGGGGCTGGGGCAGTCTATTTTACAGCGGCATATTGCCTCGTTTTCGCATCATGGTTTGCCTGAAGGCAGTGACGACGCGCTACGGTATATTGCGGAACATGACGATGCGCTGGCGTTTGCGCGTATTAATCGCCAGATGATCGCTTTGCGCATAATGCAACAGGTTAAGGCCACCGGAAGTCCTGTTCTGGATGTGGCGCATAACTTTGTTAGCGCCTGTCAAATCGGCGATCAACAGGGCTGGTTGCATCGTAAAGGTGCCACGCCGGATGACAACGGTCTGGTGATTATTCCCGGTTCACGCGGTGATTACTCCTGGCTGGTTAAACCTGTTGCGAACGAAAAAACACTCCACTCGCTGGCGCATGGGGCAGGGCGTAAATGGGGGCGCACCGAGTGTAAAGGGCGTCTGGCAGCGAAATACACGGCGACGCAACTCTCGCGTACTGAACTTGGCAGTCGGGTAATTTGTCGCGATAAACAACTCATCTTTGAAGAAGCGCCACAAGCCTATAAATCGGCTGAAAGCGTGGTGCAATGTCTGGTGCAGGCCGGTTTAATTATTCCTGTCGCGCGGCTGCGTCCGGTGCTAACGCTCAAAAACAATGGAGGGAAAAAAGGATGATCTTGCTACAACTCTCCTCAGCTCAGGGGCCGGAAGAATGTTGCCTGGCAGTGAAAAAGGCGCTGGACAGGTTGATTAAAGAAGCTACCCGACAAGACGTCGCGGTAACGGTGCTGGAAACAGAAACGGGTCGCTACTCTGACACACTGCGTTCGGCGCTGATTTCTCTGGATGGCGATAACGCATGGGCTCTAAGCGAAAGCTGGTGTGGCACTATCCAGTGGATTTGTCCGAGTCCGTATCGGCCTCATCATGGGCGCAAAAACTGGTTTCTGGGCATTGGGCGTTTTACCGCTGATGAGCAGGAACAATCCGACGCGATCCGTTATGAGACGCTGCGTTCGTCGGGGCCGGGCGGTCAACATGTCAATAAAACCGACTCGGCGGTACGCGCCACGCATCTGGCATCCGGTATTAGCGTGAAGGTTCAGTCAGAGCGCAGTCAGCATGCTAACAAACGGCTGGCGCGATTACTGATTGCCTGGAAGCTGGAACAACAGCAACAGGAAAATAGCGCGGCGCTGAAATCGCAGCGGCGAATGTTCCATCATCAAATTGAACGTGGCAATCCGCGACGGATATTTACCGGGATGGCTTTTGTTGCTGTGTAATTGAGGAATGTCTCCCGCCGTTTTCTATATGAAAGCGGCGGGCAAAACGAAAGGAATCGTCATGTTTATCGGTCATCTTCCGGCTGGTTATTTAATAACTTGTACTTTAGTGAAACGCTTGCCACTGATTGCTCGTCATGCGCGCTGGGCGATGGTTATTGGCTTAGTTGGGGCCATTGCGCCCGATTTTGATCTTTTCTGGTGCTATCTGGTTGATAACGGGCAACGCCATCATCATCTTTACCCGTCTCATTGGCCATTATTATGGTTTGCTCTGCTGGCGGCGACATTAGTTTGGGCCGCAATTGCGAAGAATAAACTTCCGGCGTGGTTGGGCGTGGTGTTTTGCCTGAATGGTATCGTGCATTTATTACTCGATACGCTGGTCGGTGATATCTGGTGGTTGATGCCTTTCGTTAACCAACCCTTTGCACTCTTTCATATTACGGCGGTACATCATCCGTGGTGGCTCAATTTTTTATTACACTGGTCGTTTTTACTTGAACTGGCATTAGTGGTTGCCGCCATTGCCATGTGGTACAGGCGTAATGCCAAAATGGTAAATGCATGAAAAAATAATTCTGACTTTAAGCGGCGTAACATGTTTCCTGGGGAAATTCTCCCGTGGCTAAGTATGTTTTCCTGACTTTGCCCCAGGCTCTGAACATATAAAAATTCTGCTTTTCACCCTTAAGTTCTTTCACGGATTCCAGCGCAAAACTTTCTTTGGTGATCAGAAACTCCCCCCATGAAATATGGTCGCAGCTATATAAATATGCGACCTTTTCATGAGTTTCATAATGTTTTGTTATTTCGATATAGATAGCCATTGGCTTCAAACAGAAGTCCACGCCCGCAGGCGTGGACATTATCGTAATTACTTCGCCGGAATTTCTTTCAGCAGTTCAGTCAGCAGTGTCCAGTAATGGCCTACGCTTTCGATGTGAACTTGCTCATCCGGAGAGTGTGGACCGGTGATTGTTGGCCCGATAGAAACCATGTCCATTTCCGGATACGGTTTTTTGAACAGACCACATTCCAGGCCCGCGTGGATAATCTGGATGTTCGGCGTCTTGTTGAACAGACGCTGATAGGTTTCACGTACCAGATGCATCACCGGAGAATTAGCGTCCGGCTGCCAGCCAGGATATGCGCCTTTCGCTTCGGTTTTCGCGCCAGCCAGTTTACCCAGCGAATCCAGCATGCTCACCACGTAGTCTTTACCGCTGTCGATCAGTGAACGGATCAGGCAGTGAATTTCTACGTTATTGTCAGTCATGGTCACCACACCGACGTTCAGGGAGGTTTCGACCACACCTTTTGCAACGTCGGAATTGCGGATCACACCGTTCGGGGTGGCGTTCAGCAGACGAATAAAGGTATCGCGAGATTTCGCAATCAGGGCAGCTTTATCGTTCGCAACAGAGTCCAGCAGCAATGCCAGATTTTTCTCTTTCTCTGCCAGCTCGTTTTTCAGGATCTCCTGATAGGTATTCACCAGAGATTTCAGTGTATCGACTTTATCAGCTGCGACAGCAATGGTCGCAAAGGCTTCACGCGGGATGGCGTTACGCAGTGTGCCGCCGTTGAAATCAATAAGACGCAGGTCCAGTTCTTCTGCATGACCCGCCAGGAAGCGCACCAGCAGTTTGTTGGCATTACCCAGGCCAACGTGGATTTCACCGCCGGAGTGACCGCCTTTCAGACCTTTTAAGGTTAACTTGAAGGTTTCAAAACCAGCTGGAACCGCTTCACGATCTAAATGCAGGTTGGAGGTGAAGTCGATACCTCCCGCACAACCCATGTAGATTTCACCTTCTTCTTCGGAGTCGGTGTTAATCAGAATATCAGCCTGCAACCAGTTGCTCTGTAAGCCAAAAGCACCGTCCATACCGGCTTCTTCGGTCATGGTCAGCAGCACTTCCAGCGGGCCGTGAACCACGTTTTCGTCAGCCAGAACCGCCAGTGCAGAGGCCATACCAATGCCGTTATCCGCACCCAGCGTGGTGCCGCGTGCTTTAACCCATTCGCCATCAATATAAGGCTGGATAGGATCTTTAGTGAAGTCATGCACGGTGTCGTTATTTTTTTGCGGCACCATATCGAGGTGGGCCTGCAAGACGACCGGTTTACGATTTTCCATACCTGCGGTAGCAGGTTTACGAATCAGGATATTACCTACCTGATCGCGTTCGACATGGAAACCTTTCTCTTTTGCCCAACCAACAATGTATTCAGCGAGTTGCTCTTCATGATAGGACGGGTGAGGAATAGAACAGATTTTGGCAAAAATATCCCACAGCGGCTGTGGAGATAATTGAGACAGTTCAGACACGTTAAGTCTCCTTGTCGATCACCCGCAAAACAGTATTGCAGGTCACAGGGTTAGCAGAAAATGTTGTCAACACAAGACAGGCTTGCGAGATATGTTTGAGAATACCACTTTATCCCGCGTCAGGGAGAGGCAGTGCGTAAAAAGACGCGGACTCATGTGAAATACTGGTTTTTAGTGCGCCAGATCTCTATAATCTCGCGCAACCTATTTTCCCCTCGAACACTTTTTAAGCCGTAGATAAACAGGCTGGGACACTTCACATGAGCGAAAAATACATCGTCACCTGGGACATGTTGCAGATCCATGCACGTAAACTCGCAAGCCGACTGATGCCTTCTGAACAATGGAAAGGCATTATTGCCGTAAGCCGTGGCGGTCTGGTACCGGGTGCGTTACTGGCGCGTGAACTGGGTATTCGTCATGTCGATACCGTTTGTATTTCCAGCTACGATCACGACAACCAGCGCGAGCTTAAAGTGCTGAAACGCGCAGAAGGCGATGGCGAAGGCTTCATCGTTATTGATGACCTGGTAGATACCGGTGGTACTGCGGTTGCGATTCGTGAAATGTATCCAAAAGCGCACTTTGTCACCATCTTCGCAAAACCGGCTGGTCGTCCGCTGGTTGATGACTATGTTGTTGATATCCCGCAAGATACCTGGATTGAACAGCCGTGGGATATGGGCGTCGTATTCGTCCCGCCAATCTCCGGTCGCTAATCTTTTCAACGCCTGGCATTGCCGGGCGTTGTTCTTTTTAACTTCAGGCGGGTTACAATAGTTTCCAGTAAGTATTCTGGAGGCTGCATCCATGACACAGGCAAACCTGAGCGAAACCCTGTTCAAACCCCGCTTTAAACATCCTGAAACCTCGACGCTAGTCCGCCGCTTTAATCACGGCGCACAACCGCCTGTGCAGTCGGCCCTTGATGGTAAAACCATCCCTCACTGGTATCGCATGATTAACCGTCTGATGTGGATCTGGCGCGGCATTGACCCACGTGAAATCCTCGACGTCCAGGCGCGTATTGTGATGAGCGATGCCGAACGTACCGACGATGATTTATACGATACGGTGATTGGCTACCGCGGCGGCAACTGGATTTATGAGTGGGCTACCCAGGCGATGGTGTGGCAACAAAAAGCCTGTGCGGAAGAAGATCCGCAACTCAGCGGTCGACACTGGCTGCATGCGGCTACGTTGTACAACATTGCTGCCTATCCTCATCTGAAAGGAGATGACCTGGCCGAGCAAGCGCAGGCTTTGTCAAACCGCGCCTATGAAGAGGCCGCTCAGCGTCTGCCGGGCACGATGCGGCAGATGGAGTTTACCGTACCCGGCGGTGCGCCCATCACCGGCTTTTTGCATATGCCGAAAGGTGATGGCCCGTTCCCGACAGTATTAATGTGTGGTGGTCTGGATGCGATGCAGACGGACTATTACAGCCTGTATGAACGTTATTTTGCGCCGCGCGGCATTGCGATGCTGACTATTGATATGCCGTCGGTGGGCTTTTCTTCAAAATGGAAGCTCACCCAGGACTCCAGCCTGTTGCATCAGCACGTCTTAAAGGCGCTGCCTAACGTACCGTGGGTAGATCACACTCGCGTCGCGGCCTTTGGTTTCCGTTTCGGCGCTAACGTTGCCGTGCGTCTGGCATACCTTGAATCGCCGCGTCTGAAAGCGGTTGCCTGTCTTGGTCCGGTAGTTCATACCCTGTTGAGTGATTTTAAGTGCCAGCAACAGGTGCCGGAAATGTATCTTGACGTTCTGGCGAGCCGTTTGGGGATGCATGATGCTTCCGACGAAGCGTTGCGCGTGGAGCTGAATCGCTATTCATTAAAAGTGCAAGGATTGCTGGGACGTCGCTGCCCAACGCCAATGTTATCAGGCTACTGGAAGAACGATCCGTTCAGCCCGGAAGAGGACTCACGCTTAATCACCTCATCATCTGCTGACGGTAAATTGTTAGAGATCCCATTTAACCCGGTGTATCGGAATTTTGACAAAGGTCTTCAGGAAATCACCGACTGGATCGAAAAACGATTGTGTTAAAAATTTGCTAAATTTTACCAATTTGGTAAAACAGTTGCATCACAACAGGAGATTGCAATGACGTTACCGAGTGGACACCCGAAGAGCAGATTGATCAAAAAATTTACCGCACTAGGCCCGTATATTCGTGAAGGTAAGTGCGAAGATAATCGATTCTTTTTCGATTGTCTGGCTGTATGCGTCAACGTGAAACCGGCACCGGAAGTGCGTGAGTTCTGGGGCTGGTGGATGGAACTGGAAGCGCAGGAATCCCGTTTTACCTACAGTTACCAGTTTGGTCTGTTCGATAAAGCAGGCGACTGGAAGAGTGTTCCGGTAAAAGACACTGAAGTGGTTGAACGACTGGAGCACACCCTGCGTGAGTTTCATGAGAAGCTGCGTGAGCTGCTGGCGACGCTGAATCTGAAGCTGGAACCGGCGGATGATTTTCGTGATGAACCGGTGAAGTTAACGGCGTGAGTGAAATGTGCCGGATGCATCACATCCGGCAATATCCATTAAAACTGATAGGTCATGCCAACCGCGACAATATCATCATTATTGATGTTCAGCTTATTATCGCTATCCAGTTGGTTTATTTTATAATCAACAAATGCCGACATATTTTTGTTGAAATAATACGTAGCACCAACATCGATATAATTGACCAGATCTTCATCACCGATTCCTTCAATATCTTTCCCTTTCGATAAGACATAACCCAGCGACGGACGCAGACCAAAGTCAAACTGGTATTGGGCGACCGCTTCAAATTTCTGTGTCTTATTGGCAAAGCCGCCAGTTATTGGCGTCATTTTGCGTGTTTCAGAATAGAAAGTTGCCAGATAAATATTATTGGCATCGTATTTCAGACCTGTTGCCCATGCTTCTGCACGCTTGCCTGTACCACGGCTTTGCAGGTTCTGCTCGTTGGTGCGATCAGAGTTGGTATAGGCTCCACTGATGGCGAAATCGCTGCCACCAAAGTCATATGTCAATGACGTGCCGAAGCCATCGCCGTTTTGCTTTTTAACGTCGCGGTTTTCGTTTTTCCCTTGATATTGCAGGGTTAAGTTCAGACCATCGATAACGCCGAAGAAGTCGGTGTTCCGATACGTCGCCAGACCGCTGGCACGTTTGGTCATAAAGTTGTCGGTCTGTGCGGAGGAGTCGCCACCAAACTCCGGGAACATATCGGTCCAGGCTTCCACGTCATACAGCGCGCCCAGGTTACGACCATAATCGAAAGAACCCAAATCTTTATATTTCAACCCGGCAAAAGCGAGACGTGTTTTTTGCTGTGCAGTATCACTCTCCGCTTTATTACCGGCAAACTCTGCTTCCCAACGACCATAACCCGTCAGTTGATCGTTAATTTGTGTTTCGCCTTTAAAACCAAAACGGATATAACTCTGGTCGCCATCTTTACTGTCGTTATCACTCATATAATGCATGGCTTTAACTTTGCCATAGACATCCAGTTTATTACCGTCTTTGTTATATATTTCTGCGGCCTTTACGGACGCAGATGCCACAATGCCCATCACCACTAATGCCAGAGTGCTCTTTTTCATTTTCATTCCTGATTTTAATTAACGCGCGAATATTCAGCGGGAGAGCCCCGTTGAAAACAGGAAAGTTTTTAACCTGAGATTGTTAAAGATATATTACAGATTAATGATATTCTTAAAATGTGGTAATTTATTAAATCTGTAATAAAAGCGTAAACAACTGCCGCTACGCTTGCTGATCCCGCGCAACAAAACGCCATGCTTTGCTTGCAGATGGTTGGCAACCGACGACAGTCCTGCTAAAACGTTCGTTTGATATCATTTTTCCTAAAATTGAATGGCAGAGAATCATGAGTGACAGCCAGACGCTGGTGGTAAAACTCGGCACCAGTGTGCTAACAGGCGGATCGCGCCGCCTGAACCGTGCCCATATCGTTGAACTTGTTCGCCAGTGCGCGCAGTTACATGCCGCCGGGCATCGGATTGTTATTGTGACGTCGGGCGCGATCGCCGCCGGACGTGAGCACCTGGGTTACCCGGAACTGCCAGCGACTATCGCCTCGAAACAACTGCTGGCGGCGGTAGGGCAGAGTCGACTGATTCAACTGTGGGAACAGCTGTTTTCAATTTACGGCATTCATGTCGGGCAGATGTTGCTGACCCGTGCTGATATGGAAGACCGTGAACGCTTCCTGAACGCCCGCGACACCATGCGTGCGTTGCTCGATAACAATATCGTTCCGGTAATCAATGAGAACGATGCTGTCGCGACTGCAGAGATTAAGGTCGGCGATAACGATAACCTTTCTGCGCTGGCGGCGATTCTGGCGGGTGCCGATAAACTGTTGCTGCTGACCGATCAAAAAGGTTTGTATACCGCTGACCCGCGCAGCAATCCGCAGGCAGAACTGATTAAAGATGTTTACGGCATTGATGACGCACTGCGCGCGATTGCCGGTGACAGCGTTTCAGGCCTCGGAACTGGCGGCATGAGTACCAAATTGCAGGCCGCAGACGTGGCTTGCCGTGCGGGTATCGACACCATTATTGCCGCGGGCAGCAAGCCGGGCGTTATTGGTGATGTGATGGAAGGCATCTCCGTCGGTACGTTGTTCCATGCCCAGGCGACTCCGCTTGAAAACCGCAAACGCTGGATTTTCGGTGCGCCGCCGGCGGGTGAAATCACGGTAGATGAAGGGGCAACCGCCGCCATTCTCGAACGCGGCAGCTCCCTGTTGCCGAAAGGCATTAAAAGCGTGACTGGCAACTTCTCGCGTGGTGAAGTCATCCGCATTTGCAACCTCGAAGGTCGCGATATCGCTCACGGCGTCAGTCGTTACAACAGCGATGCATTACGCCGTATTGCCGGACACCACTCGCAAGAAATTGATGCAATACTGGGATATGAATACGGCCCGGTTGCCGTTCACCGTGATGACATGATTACCCGTTAAGGAGCAGGCTGATGCTGGAACAAATGGGCATTGCCGCGAAGCAAGCCTCTTATAAATTAGCGCAACTCTCCAGCCGCGAAAAAAATCGCGTGCTGGAAAAAATCGCCGATGAACTGGAAGCACAAAGCGAAATCATCCTCAACGCTAACGCCCAGGATGTTGCTGACGCGCGTGCCAATGGCCTTAGCGAAGCGATGCTTGACCGTCTGGCACTGACGCCCGCACGGCTGAAAGGCATTGCCGACGATGTGCGCCAGGTGTGCAATCTCGCCGATCCGGTGGGGCGGGTAATCGATGGCGGCGTACTGGACAGTGGCCTGCGTCTGGAGCGTCGTCGCGTACCGCTGGGGGTTATTGGCGTGATTTATGAAGCGCGCCCGAACGTGACGGTTGATGTCGCTTCGCTGTGCCTGAAAACAGGTAACGCAGTGATCCTGCGCGGCGGCAAAGAAACGTGTCGCACTAACGCGGCAACGGTGGCAGTGATTCAGGACGCCCTGAAATCCTGTGGCTTACCGGCGGGTGCCGTGCAGGCGATTGATAATCCTGACCGTGCGCTGGTCAGTGAAATGCTGCGTATGGATAAATACATCGACATGCTGATCCCGCGCGGCGGGGCTGGTTTGCATAAACTGTGCCGCGAACAGTCGACAATTCCGGTGATCACTGGTGGTATAGGCGTATGCCATATTTACGTTGATGAAAGCGCAGAGATCGCTGAAGCATTAAAAGTGATCGTCAACGCGAAAACTCAGCGACCGAGCACATGTAATACGGTAGAAACGTTGCTGGTAAATAAAAACATCGCAGATAGCTTCCTGCCCGCATTAAGCAAGCAAATGGCGGAAAGTGGCGTGACGTTACACGCAGATGCTGCTGCGCTGGCGCAGTTGCAGGCAGGCCCCGCGAAGGTGGTGGCTGTTAAAGCCGAAGAGTATGACGATGAGTTCCTGTCATTAGACTTGAACGTCAAAATTGTCAGCGATCTTGACGATGCTATCGCCCATATTCGTGAACACGGCACGCAACACTCCGATGCGATCCTGACCCGCGATATGCGCAACGCCCAGCGTTTTGTTAATGAAGTAGATTCATCCGCTGTTTACGTTAACGCCTCTACGCGTTTTACCGACGGCGGCCAGTTTGGACTGGGCGCGGAAGTGGCGGTAAGCACACAAAAACTCCACGCGCGTGGCCCGATGGGCCTGGAAGCACTGACCACTTACAAGTGGATCGGCATCGGTGATTACACCATTCGTGCGTAAATAAAACCGGGTGATGCAAAAGTAGCCATTTGATTCACAAGGCCATTGACGCATCGCCCGGTTAGTTTTAACCTTGTCCACCGTGATTCACGTTCGTGAACATGTCCTTTCAGGGCCGATATAGCTCAGTTGGTAGAGCAGCGCATTCGTAATGCGAAGGTCGTAGGTTCGACTCCTATTATCGGCACCATTTAAATCAATAAGTTAGATAAGTGTGTGCCTAGATTTTCTTGCAGTTTGTCATTTGGGTACACACAGGGGACACAAAGCACAAAAGTGTGTACATTTGGTTTTGGTGTCCTCGTGTTTACTTCTTACCGTTGATATAAATTCACTTTCTTGTTGACAAAAATTGTAAGCATGTCGAATGGCAATGTAGACATCGCTATTAGTTGTTTGGTAAGGTATTTATTGAGTGTAAACATAAAAACTTTATCAATATATGCTCAGACTGATGAGGTCAGTATTGATACTGATGTTTTCAAATTTTAGGCCATAAAATGGCTGTCATTCCAATGTCTTACTCCCCTGCTACTGTAGCTCGTCGTTTTTCGATACTGGATGGAGTAACTATTCAGGGTGTGCTTTACCAGATCATCTGGGATCCAAAGACTCCGTTCGCTGCGGTAATCGAAGCTGCACCTTCTGTTATTGATGGTGATATTCGCCATAAGGTTGTTGCCACTCTGGAGCTTCAGCGTCGTCCCCGACTTGAAGGGGTGTTTGTCCGGAAATTCTGGGAAGAACAGGACGTTGCTCAGATTGAAGGGATTGTTGTCGATGGTGCTGTACGTGATGTTAGCCTTGCTACGTTTGTTTATGAAACAATAGCCACAAAAGCAGGCGTTATACTATTAAGTGATAACGAGCAATATGAAGGAGGTAAAGCCCTCTGGCAGCATATAGCGCGTCGTTCAACGAATCTTAAGGTGTTTATCTTAGCTACAGATTCCGCACGGTATTATCCGTTTGATGGTGATCGGATCTGCTATGATGGGGAAAGCATTCCTGAATCAGAAATCTGGAGTGAACATCCTGATCGAAACAAACACGGTGTTGTTCTTGTGGCCGAATCTGTTAATGGAAAAGCCGCATAATTTGCCGATTGCCTCGTGTTCCTGGAGCTCTGGCAACCTGAAGCAGAACAAACAGGGGATAACCGGGCTGTTATCCCCTCAGTGATCTACTGCCCGGTCAGGCATTTTCCCCATAAAGGTCGAATCACATCTCTATCTTCACTGTAGGGAAATCTTTTATTTTTTTTCTTCTGTTCCAACAGGAATGCGTCGATTTCGTTATTGATAATCTCCTTAACAGTGCGGCGATAACGGTTTAGCGACGTATCACTTATATTTGTCTTTGGCAGGCGTAAACTGGTATCGGCTTTGATGTCTTCATTTATGCCATCTTTAACTTTTCGTTTTGGACTATCCGGAATCCCTTCATGCAGATCATAGGCTTTCAGCCCTACAAGTCGTACGGCAACGTCAATCTTCTCTGTTCGTTTTTGTTTATGACTTTCTAACAAAACTTTATTTTTTTCATACCATTTTTGAAATGTTTCCAGCCGCCTCTCATTATCTTTACTGAGCTCCAGGAGAGAATAAAATTCAAAATTATCTGTTATATTAATTTCACTCTCTGATGCCGGAGGTTTTATTCCTGGAAACTCTATCTCATTTTGGGATGATTTCTTGTATTTCTTCTGCAGGCAATGGCAAAGATAAATTACTGCATCCTGAAGGGTATTCGTGTGAATCAATCTCAGAAGTTCATCACGTTGTATAGTTATCTGGCAATAATCCTTTTCCCATGCAGTTGTATGCTTGGTTTCTGTCTCTTTATCTGGAGTAACTGTTGCGAATTTCCATGTATATCGGATAAAATCTGTTGGTTTAAAATATTCCATGGTTTTGTTGAACCAACCAATGATTTCATTGGCATAAAGACGGACATATTCATCGTATATTGACTTAATTTCATACCAGTTGGCGACCCGACACAAATTATTCACGAATTCTGAACGTCCTGTTTTCAACAGTTGTTCTTTCAGTCTGATTACATCCTCGGTCTTTTGCTCCAGACAATCTCTGAATATTTTATGTTCCTCTTTAAAGGGGGATAGCCATTCTGGGAGGTCTGTATTATTTTTCTTGTAGAATCCGTTAACCGTCATACCAATAACTCTGGCAAGTATTGCTGATTCATCAATTTCATGGTATTGATTCAGGTGTGCCAGTAACTCTGAGGTGCAGGAGTGTGCAACAGACAGATCCTGATGGCAATAGCCCTGTCGGGTTTCTGCTGGAATTGGTGAACTCCAGGCTTTACATTCAGTCAGAATATTAAATAAATCATCTCCTACAAACTTTGCCAGTTCAGGTGTTTTCCAGGTTCTCGGTCCCGGGCTGATAAAGGTTGATGTTGTCTGTACCTCTTGCATCGCCCCCCAGGTTTTCAGACTGATATTTCCTTCATCAAAACCATTGTATAAATGGCACATAATATTAAGCGCATCTGTAAGATTAGAATTAGTGAGTAGGGGTAATGTAGATTCTTTAATAATAAGCTCTGGTTCTTCCGCGTTTCTTTGTTCTCTAAATATTCTCAAGAGCTCTGTATTAGCACGTAATGCAGAGAGAACTCTGTGCTGTTCTTCAAACCAGGGGCGATATTCTGGATTCTGATATAGCTGACGAGCCTTAAAGATGAGCAAAAGGAGTTGTTCGGAAACCGCCTCGTATATGCCAGGGAATGGGTGGGATTCGCCAGATAAAACACGATCATACTTTTGTTGCATTGTCCGAGTTACCATGATGTCAGAAGTTTTCTGCTTGCCACATATTGGCCCACTGTCAGACAGAATCGATGTCGTCCACTGAAATGAAACGTTAATCCTGAGCCAGCCGCAGATTACGTGGATAGCTTGTGTACATTTGTTTATATCCTGAGATTTTATACATTATTTACGATCATTTTCTCCTGATTGTGATTGTCTCCGTCAGTTACCCCTGCGTCTTCTGTATAAGCGTATTTGCTTCATTTTCCGATCATTCGTAGCCTGCTTCTGTCTGTTCAGCAACAGATTGTCTTTTCCTCCGCTTGTTGTAGCTTATTTTTGTGATGATTATCACAAATTAGATGGAAATATTTCACCTTCCTGCGACTCCTCCATGCTTTGTTTGAATTTCACATGGATTTATTTATATATCCCAACCTAATTTTAGTCAACAAAAATCGTCATAATGGATTTTTAATATTAATTTTTGTTTTTATTGGTCGCGGCTTGTTTTTATTTGGTTCTATATGTCTTTATTTTTTCTATTAAAAGCCATTTTAACATTTCAATTCAGTATTTTGACCTATAAAAATCATAGTATTACATTTTATTTGTAAGGTGTTGGCTGGATGAATGATAGTGACTTTCACTCATTGTTTATCCGGGAAACTTAGTCATTTCATGCTCATGCCGGAAATAAAAAGTATTGATATATCAGGAGGGTAGTATGTGGCTTCCATTAACAGATGAACAGCGTCTGGTCATTTTGAAAGCTTATGGGATTGAATGCGACAGACTGGTACGTGAAAAGGAACGATATGAGATCACGTCAATTTCTCGTACACAAGCGTGGAAACTTGAACGGGAGGGAACATTTCCACCACGTAAGTCTATCGGAAAGAAATCTTGCGGATGGTTGTTAAGTGACCTTCTCTGCTGGATACAGACCAGATGAACTGTCTGTATTTTCAGTATATCCAGTCTGTATAGCAGCTATTGTTGCTATTGTAGCGGAAATAGCTGCTATAACCGAAAGTTATTACGAAAAAAGGAAATATTTATGTCTTACATCAAACCGGATACTCCGTATCCAGTATATGCGCAACCATCAATGACTGGAAATGCAATAATTGAAACTCAACACAATGAAAAAGCATCTCTGGCTATGACTACAACATCATTATTAACAGCGATGTCAATTGCCTGTCAGAATCAGATTGACGTGTGCAACCCCGGAAATTTACGTGGGCCCGTTAATATTTACACTATGGTTCTGGCTGATTCCTGAGAAAGGAAAAAGACCGGGGGGAAGGTGTTAGTGAAATAATTTTAGGAGGTGTTAAGAATGAGAAACATGAATGATATTTCGTGGTAAATAACACAGTATGAACTGAATTAACCTTATCGGTTTATTAAACATCAGATCTACAGATATTCTGTATTTCTCAGAACATTAGGTCTGAACAGCAGCTATTTCGCTATTATAGCGGGAGTTGCTGCTACTTTACTAACCCATTAATGAAAAGAGAGGCTTTTATGTGCTTACTTGCACCAGAAAATCCTTATCCGATATATGCACTACCACCGCTGGTGAGAAATGCAATAATTGAAACTCAAAAAAATACACAGGCACCTTTGGCTATGGTGGCGACATCCGCATTAACAGCGATCTCAATTGCCTGTCAGAATCAGATTGACGTGTGCAGACCTGGAAATTTACGTGGGCCTGTTAATCTTTACTCTCTGATTTTGGCTGATTCCGGTGAAAGGAAAACGACCGTGGATAAAGTGTTTATGAAAGCATTTTATCTCAGGGATGAAGCCCTGGCGGAAGAATACGCGAAACTGGTTGAGAATTACAGCACAGAAAAGGAAATATGGGAGCAAAAACAAAAAGCGCTGGAATCAAAATTTCATAAAGAGATTCGTGCCGGTAAAGATTACAAGGCAACAGAATCAGAGCTTGAAACGCATCTGAATAAGTCTCCTGTTCCGCCGCAGATACGTCGAACAATTTTTAATGAGACAACGATAGAGGGAATGTTAAAATATTACTCCGATAGCAATCGTTCTTTTGCTCTTGTATCCAGTGAAGGGGGGGTAATTTTTGACAGCCGGGCCATGAGTAAACTGGGAATTATTAACACTTTGTGGGATGGAGGTTCTCTTTTCATCGACAGGAAATCATCTCCCGGAATTAATTTGAAGGAGCCAAGACTGACGATGTCGGCGATGATTCAGCCTGATGTTTACCACAAAGGTTTTTGTACGCGAAAAAAAGAACTTGTGAAAACGTCAGGACATCATGCAAGGTTTTTGATGTGTCAACCAACATCAACGCAGGGGACAAGGATAATAACCGGAGATAATTATTCATCACAGTATCAGGATTTGTTTGAACAGAGGATCAATGAGCTTATTGATGAAAGTCTGGCGATGAGTGGTGAACGACGTTGCCTTCACTTTTCTCCTCAGGCTGCCAGAATCTGGACGGATTATTACAATGATGTGGAATCGAAGCTGGGGGGATTGGGGCCTTTAAGACATTGCCGGGAATATGCTGCTAAAAATGCAGAGTATATGGCAAGACTGGCAGGACTTATTCACCATTCGAGCGGTGAAGAGGGGGACATTTCCCCTTACACTGCAGAAATGGCGAGAGAATTAGCAATATGGTACGGTAATGAGTATGTGCGGTTGTCTAATCCGTTAACTTTTGACAACCCTGCCCTGACCGTACCTGTGCGACTCATTCCAGAGGAGCTTGAACTTTTCAACTGGATAAAAAGCTATTGCATTGAGAAGGGGATCCCCTGTATGAAAAAAAATGATATTTTACAGCGTGGTCCGAACCGTTTCCGGAAAAAGGATAAAATCAACTGGTTACTGGATTTACTGTATGAACAAAACAGAGTTGTACCGGTTATTGAGGGAAAAACGTTGTGTGTCGCACCTAACTTTGACCTCTGAACGACTTAATCGTTGAGTAACATATAGTCTCCTCTGCTACTTGCGGAGGAGACTAATGCCTTTACCATGTCAGCGTTGTTGTATTAGAAAACTCTGGTACAGGTCAGTCAGTAAATATAACTGGTGTAACCACTATTTACTATTGGATAGAGTGTTGCTCAGGATATTGTCGGCTTTAGTCTGAGGTGAGGTGGGCCTTCATTGTTTTCGTATTCAATAAATAATTTAGGTTAATTAGTATTATTAATGGGAGTTATGTTATCTGTTATGTTGTCTCTTTTTATCGTAATGTCACTCCTCTTTATGTTATGCTGAGTATTCTGTATGTGCGTAATGCGTCTATCCCATATACTACAGTGTGGAGGTGTATGGGGTTTAGTTATGTGTAAATTATGTTACTACGCTCATAGCGTAATATTGAGATAGTTAATCCACTGAATGTATGTCTGGTTTGTATTTAACACTAGTTACGTACCAGAACACTATTAGAGTATATTGTCTTTAGTTCGTATGTTATAGCTCCATTACAGTTTATAAGTATGGGTAAATATAATCTTTTCTGTATGAAATAATCTTCTTATTGTGAGGTTAAATATCTGTAGGCTCTCTCTGCAGAGTCTCTGTTTTTACTTAATGGTACAGAAGTATTAATAGCGGTGTTGCCTGTGGCTACCCGATACTGGCTTTTGTGAATGTCAGATTACTTCCTGTAAGTGATTGAATGGTACTTCCTTAAACTCAATTCTATGAGGTGTGTTTTTACCATTGTAATTCGTACTGGTCCTCAGTTTAAGTGAGTCTTACTGTACTCTGAAATATTACCTCATTTGGAGTAATGAGGTAATACGAAACAGTTTTATCAGGTTGTCTGTGCTGCTGGTTACCTCGTTTATTAATGCCGCGGTACGGCGTTTCTGTACTCTCAGTATTTATGTAATTCCACCTTCCTGTAACTTTTATAAAGTAAGGACTATAAAATGTATAATGCTAATCCCAATTACGAAATGGACTTCATGATTCTGAAAGACGTGAATGAACACATGGAAGGTCTGTTTCAACGTTTTTCTAAACTGTTACCTTTCAGAATTGATTTTGCCTACAGGAAAGACACGCCCAGTTTTGGTCATTCCTGTAGGCACAGTATGTGTATTGAAATGCACCGCTTACTTAGTGAAACCCAAACGATGCTGGCGGGATATTACTGGGTAATGGAATATACGTCAAACAAGGGACTTCATATTCATTTTATCGGCTACTTGGATGGGCAACGTCACAAGAAATTTTATCGGATATCCAGGCAACTGGGAGATATCTGGAGTCGGATCACGGAAGGGGAGGGTTATTTTCACCTGTGCAGTACTAAAGACAAATACCCGGTGCGTATCGATCACGTGATTCACTATAGTGATAAGTCTGCGGTAGACGACTTACGTTACGCCCTTAGCTACCTGGCTAAACAGGATCAGAAAGAACACGGTATTATTCTGGGCCGTAGCAGGCTTCCCGAAAAAAGCAACCGGGGCCGACCACGACATAACTGAATTACAGTTGTATTAGGTATTAAAATTAAGTTTCTGTAAGTTGTTGGGAGGTGCTTGAGTTAATAGGCAGAAGAGGGCGGGGCGCTTTGTCATCAGTGTAGGGGACCCGAATTTCTGCCGTGGTACCTCAGTGGATCGGATACAGGTAACGAATATGGTTCATAAATCTGACAGTGATGAATTAGCTGCACTGAGGGCAAACATAACTTGAAGCTGTTAGCGCCAGTGATATAAGACGGTCATTCACCATTTGGATTGTCCGCTCCACCCAACATGTTGTTTCCTTAAGGTTCTCACACCAAAAAGGACATCAACATGCTGAGCAGAGAGGACTTTTACATGATAAAGCAAATGCGCCAGCAGGGCGCGTACATTGTCGATATTGCGGCTCAGATTGGTTGCTCTGAACGAACGGTCAGACGCTATCTCAAATACCCTGAACCGCCAGCCAGAAAAACCCGCCACAAAATGGTTAAGCTGAAACCGTTTATGGATTACATCGACATGCGCCTGGCAGAGAATGTCTGGAATAGCGAGGTTATCTTCGCGGAGATTAAGGCAATGGGCTATACGGGCGGACGTTCCATGCTGCGTTACTACATCCAGCCCAAACGTAAAATGCGTCCGTCAAAAAGAACAGTTCGCTTCGAAACTCAGCCTGGATACCAGCTCCAGCACGACTAGGGCGAAGTTGAGGTGGAGGTTGCCGGGCAACGGTGCAAAGTTAACTTTGCGGTTAATACGCTGGGGTTCTCCCGCCGCTTCCATGTCTTCGCCGCACCAAAACAGGATGCTGAGCATACCTACGAATCACTGGTTCGCGCCTTCCGCTACTTCGGTGGTTGTGTGAAAACGGTGCTGGTTGATAACCAGAAGGCTGCGGTGCTGAAGAATAACAACGGGAAAGTCGTGTTCAACTCCGGATTCCTGTTGCTGGCCGACCACTATAACTTCCTGCCACGGGCATGCCGTCCACGCAGGGCCAGAACAAAAGGTAAGGTTGAGCGGATGGTGAAATACCTCAAGGAGAACTTCTTCGTCCGGTACCGCAGGTTCGACAGCTTCACTCATGTCAATCAACAACTGGAGCAATGGATAGCCGATGTGGCTGACAAACGGGAACTTCGCCAGTTCAAAGAAACGCCGGAACAGCGCTTCGCGCTGGAGCAGGAACATCTGCAGCCGTTACCGGATACGGACTTCGATACCAGTTACTTCGACATCCGCCATGTGTCCTGGGACAGCTATATCGAGGTTGGCGGTAATCGTTACAGCGTTCCCGAAGCGCTGTGTGGTCAGCCGGTATCGATACGAATATCGCTGGATGACGAGTTGCGGATCTACAGTAATGAGAAACTGGTGGCCTCACATCGCCTCTGTTCGGCATCGTCTGGCTGGCAGACAGTGCCGGAGCATCATGCCCCGCTCTGGCAGCAGGTCAGTCAGGTGGAACATCGACCACTGAGTGCCTATGAGGAGCTGTTGTGATGCATGAGCTGGAAGTCCTGCTGAGCCGCCTGAAAATGGAGCATCTGAGTTATCACGTTGAAAGCCTGCTGGAACAGGCAGCTAAAAAAGAGCTGAACTACCGGGAGTTCCTGTGCATGGCGCTACAGCAGGAATGGAACGGCAGGCATCAGCGCGGTATGGAGTCCCGGCTGAAGCAGGCTCGTCTGCCGTGGGTCAAAACGCTGGAGCAGTTCGACTTTACCTTCCAGCCGGGCATCGACCGTAAGGTTGTCCGGGAACTGGCTGGTCTGGCGTTCGTGGAGCGCAGCGAAAACGTGATCCTGCTGGGACCTCCTGGTGTCGGAAAAACGCATCTGGCCATAGCTCTTGGCGTAAAAGCGGTGGATGCGGGACATCGGGTACTGTTTATGCCACTGGACAGACTGATCGCGACACTGATGAAAGCGAAACAGGAAAACCGGCTGGAGCGTCAGTTACAGCAACTGAGTTATGCCCGGGTGTTGATCCTGGATGAAATAGGTTATCTGCCGATGAACAGAGAGGAAGCCAGCCTGTTCTTCCGGCTACTGAACCGTCGATATGAAAAAGCGAGCATCATACTGACGTCAAACAAAGGGTTCGCAGACTGGGGAGAAATGTTCGGAGATCACGTGCTGGCAACAGCGATCCTGGACCGGCTGCTACATCACTCAACTACGCTGAATATCAAAGGAGAGAGTTACCGGTTAAAAGAGAAACGTAAAGCAGGAGTGCTGACCAAAAACACAACGCCAATCAGTGATGATGAAATGGTGGAAAGCGGACAGCATCAGTAACGAAAGTATCTTAGCGGGCATGAAAATGGCAAATAACGGTTAAAAATCGTGGCGTTGACAAAGCTTATGGGATTGAATGGTGACGTAAACCGCAGAGTCCTGTGCAGTGCGTTTCCGTATTATCCACGGATGAGAAAGTTGCGTTATTTTGTCGACTGTTTCGCGGGCGTGATGATGTATGGGCCCTTCGATGGGAAAGCAAAACCAGCGGCAAATCAGGGTACTTGCGGGCCTGTGCTAACGAATGGCAGCCGGGAATAGCGGTAAACTCCGGATAAAATGTGGGTACTGCGCTCACCGTCAGTTGATCCCTGTATCTGATCTCATCATCTACCACTACACGGTTTAACGGGGCCGCGTCATCTCGGCGTTGCCCGATAAATTCTTTTCTACGTATAATAACCAGAATGAACGTGTAAAACACCATAGTATTCAGAACTATAAACATCGAAACCTGCCATATTGACCAGAATAAATGACCTTATTTTTACTGAAATTTAAGGAGAACACCGTTGGAAGCAGAAATGTGGGATGGTGGCTTACAAGAACAGGAAGTATTGGCTATCGAGAAAATAAAAGCTGCTTTTTCAGTCAACGTATCTAAGCCTGACAAGCCTTTCCGTAGCGGTTCAATTAGTGAGCAGCTAAAAAGCTATGGTTTTATCGGCAATGAAATGTTCCCTTGGAAAGGTTATGCAGGTTTTCGATTTGTTGAGGCAAAAAAAGAGGGGGAATTCGATTTAGTTATTGTAACACACTGCAACGTGATCATTGTTGAACTGAAAGACTGGAACCATCAGCCTGTAACCGCACGCGGAGATACTTGGTTTAAAGGTGATAAGAACATGGGGCGCTCGCCAGTAAGCGTGACTCGTAGCAAAAAATTCATGCTGGACAAAAAACTCAAGCGTCTGGTAGACCGTTTTACGAACAAAGGCTATATCCCGATTGTTCATTTTTTTGTTGTGATGACCGGCAATGCAGATTTCAGCGCGCTGCCGGAGGAACAACGGCGCCATACGATCTCGTTAAAAGATTTCCTGAAGTTTGCCGATCGCGGGAGCTTCAATAACTATTTCAAACCGCACCCAGCTACCAAGGTTCTTAACAAGGATTTCCATCTTTTCGATGATTTGTTCCTAGGGCCTCAGACGGCACCAAAAGCCTTGAGAGTTAATGGCTATGAAGCTAATGATATGATTTTCGAACATCCTAAAAAGGTGTATCGAGAATATCTGGCAAAATCTGAGATATCAACGAACAGCGAAGCGCTACTCAGAGTATGGAATTTTAGAAATATAACGGGAACGAAAGCGAATACCCCGGAAGGACGAGCTCAGATTGTTTCACGTGAGCGCGAAGTGTTACAGCACATCAATCACCAGAATCGTGACCTGTATAACCACTGTCTCAGGTCTTTGACGAGTTTTCAGAAAGACGAGGTGACGGCCGAGTATAGCGAAGTCTACGAAGTTCCGCCGGGTCATGTCCGGTTTAATGAGTTTATCGGAAAATATGGTAAGAACTTTTCTGATATGGACCGCTTGAATGTGGTGAAACTGCTCATTGCAAAGTTTAGTGATCTCCATGAGATGAAAATTGCGCACAGGGATGTCGCCGATCACAGTCTGTGGATTTCACCTTCAAAAGAAGTTGCTCTTTCGAACTTTATTTCGGCTTACCACCAGCCAGCCGGAACGGTTGGCGATTACCGTAAGCTTTTATCCGTAGGTGCAGTCCACGTAAAAGACATGCTTGATAAGGGCGAGCTTACGCCTTTTCAGCAAGATGTTCATACTCTGGGCCTTGTCGCCTGGCACTTATTTAGCGGTATGCGCATGTCGCCAAAGAGTCTGGAGAAAGTACAGGACAACATGCTAAACAGCCAGCACTGGTATTCATCTGTATTACGGGATGCCGTTGCCGCAAAATTCACTTCTGCAACAGAATTCTTTGATGCCCTGAAACAAGCCGAACCTGCTGGCAAGGATATTCCAACATTTGATGATACTGAGCTTGACCCTTACCGACATGCTATCAATCACGCTCGTCAATACCCGGAAGACGATGGCTTTCAGTTTCAGGTCGAAACAGTCGACAAAGAAGTCTATATCTCGAAAGGAAGGCTCGTGAAGGCTTGGCTGAATGTTGGGGGACAGGGATACGATCCGTCAATTAATTTCCAGGTTCTGAAGTTTTTAAAGCAGGTTGAGCGGCTTTCTTCAGTTAAAACAACGTATCTACCTCAAATTCGTGAATTCGGTATCGCATCAAAATCATCAAGCCTATATATGGTCACGGATCAGGTACAGGGAGAAACCTGGGATAAAATAGCGGTCCCCGATGATGAAAAAATCGACCTCATTGGTAAGTTTGTCGCCGCCGTTGAGCACTTACATGGTCTGGGTGTTTCTCACGGGGACATCCACCCTGGCAATGTGATATTTGAGACACAGAGCCGTTTGCTTTTTCTCATCGATATCCCCGATTTTTCACCGTCCGGTGACGAACCTAAAAATCACAGTTACAGCCCTGAATACATTGATAATTGTACTTCTTTTGAACGTGACAACTATGCAGTGATGAAGATGTCCTGCGAGTTGCTAGGCATGTCATGGGGGCTGGAATCAGACATTTATCCGACAATCGCGAATGCTATCCGAGCAGAGCTGGAAGATCCGGTTTTTGGGTTTAAGGATTTAGGCCGCTTTAAAAAAGCGATAGATAGTAATGACCTGGTGCCAGAACAAGACCTGATAGAGATTACTGCAGGAAATGCCGATGAAATAATCTCTATTCTGCCTGATAACGGGCATCTGTATGTCAAAGTTAAGTCAAATCCTAAAGCGCCAGCTGAAGTAAATGTGACTTTCTCTGGGATTGGTGGCAGTTTTACTGCGGTGTTCAACAAAGATCAGAAGACGCTGGTTCATGGCTTCAGGCCACGGGCTCGCGTCACAATTCGTAAGCAAGATATTGATGAAAGCCAGTTCGAAATTGATACTGGCATCAAGATTATTCCCGGCAGTCCGCAGGATCTGTCGGCGTTGACAGTATTGCTTAATGAAGAAGAATCTTTTGCGCGGGCAATCGAGTTGATTGCCGCAACTGAAGATGTTCAGGTACAAGAGCCACTTACGCTTCAGCTAAAAGATACCTTTGCAAGGCTTGATAAGCAGACGCTTGAACCTTCTTTAAGAGAAGTGCTGGAAATCCCAACAGTGAAACTGTGGCGCGCCATTCTGGATACTGAAACAGAATCTTATCCAAACATTGAAATCAGCGGTGAAGTGGTCCCGGTTGCAGATGCTCATGGAGAGCTTCTTCTCCCTTACTCTGCTGATGTTGATCCACTCGGTGCTTTCAGAAGTAGTGATGAAGTCGAAGCCTTACAGGTCGATCAGGAAGGTGTTGAGCGATTTATTGGTGAAGTGTCACTTAAGAAGTCAGAGCTCAAAGAGATTCGTCTTGTCAAAGTTAGTTCAGCAGCCTTCAAGCTGAAGGATTCTGATATTGTCTTCTTCCGTACAAGGCCGACTCGTGCATCTTATCAGAAACGTAAACGCGCACTGGAACGTCTCCTAGATCGAGAAAGTGTGCTGCCTGACTTAATTGACTTGTTCGATCCATCCTGCAAACAGGCGGCTCAAAATTATGGTATCACTCTCAGCGATACCGATTTTGCCAGATACGACCGTGAAGATCAGCACGGAAACAAGATCAGTCTGAATGAACAGCAAAGAAAGGCGTTTAACAAACTGGTCAATAATGGCCCTCTCTCCCTGCTTCAGGGGCCACCGGGGACCGGTAAAACTATGTGGTGCTTCCTGCAGACAGTTCCCCAACCGAAATCGGCTCAGGTCTTCGCCTGGCCTTGAGTCGCTGCAAAGGTTAACCTAGATATCCCGCCCATCACTGGCGGGATTTTTGTGTGCTTCCAAGCATATCATCTTGACACGTTTTTCGGGCGCGCGTCATCGGCGGCGCATACGAACGATCGTGGTCTGACGATGGTTGATTTATTTTGTTGCTCAGGGGAGCCTGTACTGGAGTAGTGGGCAGAAAGAGGGAAGAATGTCTTAAGATATACCTATCACACCTGGCTCCGCTTATCGTTTGCTTGCAATGTGCTCTTATATGAATGCAGCGTTATTCCGATGGGCTAAAAGATACCTGTGAAGCAACAGGAATGCGCATCAAATCCAGAGGCATTTTTTTACAGAACAGCCACATAATAAGGAGGCATCTATGACAGTGCCATTAAGGTTTATAGCCACAGATTCGCATATCAGCGAATATCCTGTTCCTGTTACTTTCACCCGTGGTACCAGTCTGATAATTCACGAAAAGTATGAGGGAGAGGAAGGCTAGGATAACTGGTTCTACTGCACAATTCCCGGTCATACTGGCGGCTGGGTGCCCGGACAGATCCTCGAGAGATGTGAGGGGACGTATCGGGGCATTGCAAGGGAGGATTACAACGCCCGGGAACTGGAGGTGAAGAGAGGGGATGAGGTTTACGGGCTGAAATCACTCAATGGCTGGATGTGGTGTGAGCGTACTTCAAACGGACAGGCTGGATGGATGGGTTCCCCAGTCGCTGCTGCATAAGCATGAGGAGGAAATCTGTTTTCCAGTATGAATTTATCTCGTCAGGAACAACGTACCTTACACGTGCTCGCTAAAGGTAGACGTATTGCGCACGTCCGCGATGCGTCATGTCTCATATACACGTGAATACTTTGGCTGGGGTGTCTTTGCGTTAATGGCACGCTAGCGAATAAGACTTCCCCCTGACAGGCGAAAGCTGCCGGGGGAATACGATTTCATTAAATAAATAATCAAACAGTGCAGCAACCGACTCTGTCGCATAACCCTGGTTAAAATGCCAGCTCACAGCCCAGGTATTATGTCGTAAACTAATACATCGTTGGCTCAACCGGATGACTGTCACCCGGTATATGAGGCGATTTCACAAAGACTCCTTTCCACGGCACTTCCCCTTTGTTCACCAGAAAATGTGCTTCTCCGGGATCGCAGTGCATCACATCCCCCGAGCCTAGCGTGTAAGGCTCACCGTTCAGATACAGCGTCACTTCGCCTGCCAGGGTATAAAAAATTTCGCACGCTTCGATGTGCCGATGGTTGGGAAAAGACTGACCGGGCTGGAGCATGACGACGCCCATATCACACATCGGGCCGCGAATGAGGTATTTCGGACCGCTGTCGCCAAAACGGTAGTCATGCTGCGCTTCATTCGATTTAATCATGACGATCTCCTGTTATAAACCTGGCGCTTTCCACAAAGAGGTCGTCAACCCGTGATCGACCAGACCTAACTGTTCCTGATATACCGCCTGCCATTTCTCGCGCGATTCCCGATAAAGCGCATGTTTCTCTCTGTCCGGAACATGCTCACGCTCCCAGCGCACCAGCCGTTCGCCCGTTTCGTCCATGGATGACCAAATCCCGGCCCCCACGCCAGCGGCAATCGCACAGCCCAGCGCCGTTGCCTCTTTGACGACCGGAACGTTGACCGTCAGCCCTGACACGTCCGCCAGAATCTGGCTCCAGAGTTTGCCCTTCGAGCCTCCCCCGGCAAACACCAGTGACGTGGGATGGATACCGGTAAAATCAGCGATTTGCTGTAAATTGCAGGTCGACACAATGGCCGCATTCTCTTCCAGCGCGCGGAAAAGGGTAGCCTTATTACATTTTTCCGGGTCGATGGACAGGTTGATGAAAGAAGGGGCGGCGTGATACCAGCTCTTGAAGCGCATCCGGTCAGAAAAGATCGGCATCACTCCCCAGGCACCTGCGGGGACCCGTGAAGCCATCTCTTCCAGTAGCGTGTAGGCATCGACACCCAGACGCTCGGCAATTAGCTTTTCTTCGGCACAGAAAGCATCACGGAACCAGCGCATCGTCAGGCCGGTAAAAAAGCTGATGGATTCGGTCTGGACCATTCCCGGAATGACATGCGGATTAACGCGTACGTTCATTTCCGGATCAACAATCGGTGTGGGTAAATTCACGACCTGTTGCCAGAATGTTCCTCCAAGTACGGCGGTTTGCGCCGGACGAACAACCCCAAGGCCGAGACAGCCCAACTGCACATCACCACCTCCCACCACCACCGGCGTGCCGGCCTTCAGCCCACACAGGGCAGCAGCCTGTGCCGTCACCCTACCCAGCAGCGTGCCGGTCTCTTTGACAGGCGAGAGAATATCCGACCGCAGTCCGGCCATTTGCAGTAGTGACGGCTTCCAGTCGCGCGTTTTGAGATCCAGCAGACCCGTGGTGCCGGCATTGGAAGGATCGACCGCCAGCTCGCCGCTGAGCATATAGGCCATCCAGTCGCTGATCATCGTGACCGTCGAGGCGCGACGATAGATGCCCGAACGATGATGAGCCAGCCAGAGCAGACGTGGTATTGCGCTCAACGCCAGAGTCTGGCCGGTGCTGCGATAGACTTCGCTTTCGAAGGTGTAGTCGTGTATCTCTTTCAGCTCGCTGACTTCCCGTGCTGCTCTGGCATCCACGTTGGCACAGGCCCAGACCGGCGTTCCCTCTGCGTCATAAACCACAATGCCTTCACGCATCGAACAGGCGGAAACGGCAGCAATCGCTCCCGGTGCAATCCCGGCGTTATGCAGTGCCTGGCGAATGCATTCACAGGTCAGTTGCCAGTTTTTTCCCAGATCAAATTCCATCGAGCCGGGCACATCCGGTACGGCAAAGTGCTGCCATTCCGCTTGCCCTACTGCAATTTGTTTGCCTTCCAGGTCGAAAATCACGGCGCGGACGCTGCCAGTTCCGGCGTCCAGTGCCATCAGGTAATGTTCTGAGTCAGAGAGGGTACAGAGTTGGGCCATCATTTTAGTCCTCGGCTTATTATATCTGTCAGGTCTTCAATGCTTTCTCCACGGTACAAACGGTAATTCTGTTACGTGCACCTTCACGGCAGATACGCATTACTGCCCGCTGACAATGGCGGCGGCAGTTTCCTGGTCGGTGACCAGTGCGTTGATATAACCTCCTTTCATCGCGGCGGCGATCGCTTCCGCTTTATTCACCCCCCCGGCGACGCCAATGACAGTCGGGATCGTCTTCAGGGTACTGAGCGTTAACCCAATCAGTTCATCGTGAATCTTCATCTCCGGGATCACTTCTCCTTCACCATCGAAGAAGTAACCCAGAATGTCGCCCACCGCGCCTTTGCGCCCAATCATCAGTTGTTCACCCTTCGTGATATAGCCTGAGCGAATAATGGTGGCCTCATCTTTCTGGTTGATGGCGCCGATACCGACAATGGCCGCATCTGCAGCCTGGGCGGCCAGCAGGACATCATGGACGCTATTTTCATTTTTTAACGTCTGTGCAATCTCCGCAGAAGAGGCACGAAGCGGCGCCGGAATAATACTGACCGGACAGGCCGCGTTGAGTTGTCCAATCCCGGTCATGTAAGGTCCCACACCACCCGACAGCGTCACCAGGCGAATTTGCTGAGCCGAGATAAACCCGCTGAGCCGTTTTAAGGTATTCATGGTCGCTTCGCCGAAGCCCGCCGCCAGAATCTGCTGCGGCTTGAGTGACTCCATCAGCATATGCGCGGCGCCGATCCCCAAGCGGATGCAGACATCCGCGCCGGGAAGTCCCGGGATGACCCGCACATTGTTCAGGTCAAAGCGACGACGTAATTCGGTTTCATATTCCAGACAGCCTTCAAAGCGAGAATTAATCTGTACGCGAATAATCCCAGACTGATGCCCCTTTTCCAGCAGGCGCGATACCTTAAGCCGCGTCAACCCCAGTCTGTTGCTGATGTCGCTTTGCGTCATACCGTCGTGGTAATAGAACCACGCAATGCGCGCCACAAGCTCTTCTTCACACATCCCTTGCTCGGAAATCATCGGGTCGTTAATCGTCATCATCCTGTCTTCACTTTGAACATATCGAATTTCTGAACGCAATTGTTCATTCATTGGTCATTAATAACTGTGATTAAATCCACATTCTAGTGGTTTCTTATTGAATAAATTTTATTTCGCTGATCATTTATCACAAAATGTGATCTGTTCGTCGTTTTTATGAGCAGTTAGGTCATAAGGTTATGAACAATTCGAATCGCACAATACATTTGTTCAACCTGATTCTACCCAGGCCGAACGGAGGTGGCATGCAAATGAGTCAAGAAAAGATCGCCCCACTACTCAGCGCGCAGTCTGTCTGCAAGCAGTATTCCGGTGTCAACGTCCTGAAAGGAATTGATTTTTTTTTATGCAAAGGCGAAGTTCATGCGCTCCTTGGTGGGAATGGCGCCGGGAAATCCACGCTGATGAAAATCATCGCCGGCATTACCCCTGCGGATAGCGGAATCATTGAGATTGAGGGAGCCCGCTGTACAAAACTGACGCCCATCCTGGCGCATCAGTTAGGCATCTACCTTGTCCCGCAAGAGCCGCTGCTCTTCCCCAGCCTGACGGTAAAGGAGAATATTCTCTTTGGTCTGCCCAAACACCAGAGCTCGGCGCAAAAAATGGCGGCGATGCTGACCGCGCTGGGCTGCCAGTTTGATATCAACAGCCCGGCGGGTTCACTGGATGTGGCCGACCGGCAAATGGTCGAAATCATGCGCGGGCTGATGCGCGATTCACGAATTTTGATCCTCGATGAACCCACCGCCTCACTGACGCCTGCGGAAACCGATCGTTTATTCAGCCGCCTGCGTGAATTGCTGAGCACTGGCGTAGGGATCGTCTTTATCTCCCACAAGCTGCCAGAGATACGCCAGATAGCGGATTACATTAGCGTGATGCGGGACGGCATCATTGCGCTATCCGGAAAAACAGCGGACCTGACCACGGACGAGATTATCCAGGCCATCACGCCTGCCTCACGCACCAACGCGCTGAGCGCGACGCAAAAACTGTGGCTGGAATTGCCCGGCAACCGTCCGCAGCACGAGGCGGGCACGCCGGTGTTGAGTCTTGAGAATGTGACTGGCGAAGGGTTTATGAACGTCAGTTTCGAGGTCCGCGCCGGGGAAATTTTAGGCCTGGCCGGTCTGGTCGGTGCCGGACGTACCGAACTTGCCGAAACGCTTTACGGGCTACGACCGCTACAGGCCGGAAGCATCGTACTCGGCGGCAAGGATATCTCCTCACTTTCCACCCGCGAACGTCTACAGCACGGTCTGGTGTATTTGCCGGAGGACCGGCAATCGTCAGGACTGAATCTGGATGCCTCGCTGGCGTGGAATGTTTGCGCATTAACCCACAATCACAGCGGTTTCTGGGCTAATCCGGCCAAAGACAGCGCCACGCTCGAACGCTATCGCCGCGCGCTTAATATCAAGCTCAACGATCCAGAACAGCCTGCCCGCACTCTTTCTGGCGGTAATCAGCAAAAAATCCTGATCGCCAAATGCCTTGAAGCCTCGCCGCAGGTGCTGATTGTGGATGAGCCAACGCGTGGTGTGGACGTCTCGGCGCGTAACGACATCTATCAGTTGCTCCGCAGTATTGCCGCCCAGAATGTCGCGGTTCTGTTCATCTCTTCTGATCTGGAGGAGATAGAACAGATGGCCGATCGCGTTTACGTCATGCACCAGGGAGAAACGGACAACGATGCTCTGCAGGGCGACGAGATTAATGTCGACACCATCATGCACGTGGCGTTTGGCGACCGCACGTCAGGGGCTACACCACATTCCGGGGAGGCGCCATGCTGAAATTTATCCAGAATAACCGCGAGGCCACCGCCCTGTTAGCCGTGCTGCTGCTGTTCGTGCTGCCAGGGATGCTGGACAGCCAGTACCTCAGCGTTCAGACGCTGACAATGATTTTCAGCAGCTCCCAAATCCTCATGCTGCTGGCGATGGGCTCCACGCTGGTGATGCTGACCCGCAACATCGACGTGTCGGTCGGATCGATCACCGGGATGTGCGCCGTGCTGTTGGGACTGCTGTTAAACGCTGGATATCCCTTGCCTGTGGCCTGCGTCGCGACGCTGCTGCTGGGACTGCTGGCGGGGTTTATCAACGGCGTGCTGGTTGCCTGGCTGAAGATCCCGGCGATTGTCGCCACGCTGGGCACGCTTGGCTTATATCGCGGCGTCATGCTGCTGTGGACGGGCGGTAAATGGATTGAAGGATTACCGGCACAACTTAAGCAACTCTCCGCCCCGGTTTTCCTCGGTATCTCCGCCATTGGCTGGCTGACCCTGCTGCTGATGTTGCTGATGGCCTGGCTGCTGGCAAAAACCGCTTTTGGTCGCTGTTTTTATGCCACTGGGGATAATTTACAAGGCGCGCGGCAACTGGGCGTGCGTACCGAAGCCATTCGGATTCTGGCCTTTTCGCTCAATGGCTGCATGGCAGCGCTGGCCGGGATCGTCTTTGCCTCACAGATTGGCTTTATCCCGAATCAGACGGGAACCGGGCTGGAAATGAAAGCCATTGCCGCCTGCGTGCTGGGAGGCATCAGCCTGCTGGGCGGTTCCGGGACGATCATTGGTGCCGTGCTCGGTGCCTATTTCCTGACGCAAATCGACAGCGTGCTCGTCCTGCTGCGCATTCCAGCGTGGTGGAATGACTTTATTGCCGGTCTGGTCCTGCTGGCGGTGCTGGTATTTGACGGCCGGTTGCGCTGCGCGCTGGAACGCAATATCCGTCGGCAAAAATATGCCCGCTTCACGCCGACGCCCCAACCGCGTCCGTCGGCAAAAAACGCCGACTCTGTGCGTACTGCCAAAAAACGTGAGGTTGCCTGATGACTCGTTTACATCGTTACGGCTGGGAACTGGCGCTCGCCGCGCTACTGATGATTGAAATTCTGGGATTCGGCGCCCTGAACCCACGCCTGTTGGATCTGAACGTCCTGCTGTTCAGCACCAGCGACTTTATCTGCATTGGCATTGTCGCCCTGCCTTTAACCATGGTGATCGTCAGCGGCGGGATCGACATCTCCTTTGGCTCGACGATGGGGTTGTGCGCCATCGCGCTGGGCGTGATGTTCCAGGGCGGCGTACCGCTGCCGCTGGCCATTATTCTGACGCTCGCGCTGGGCGCGCTGTGCGGACTGATCAACGCCGGATTGATTATCTACACCGGTGTGAACCCGCTGATCATCACCCTGGGAACGTTATACCTGTTCGGCGGCAGCGCACTGCTGTTGTCGGGGATGGCGGGAGCGACCGGTTATGAAGGTATCGGCGGCTTCCCGCAGGGCTTCACCGATTTTGCCAATCTCGATGTGCTGGATCTGCCCGTCCCCCTGATCTTCTTTCTCGTCAGCGTGATCTTTTTCTGGTTGCTGATGCACCGGACCCACGCCGGACGCAATGTCTTCCTGATTGGGCAGAGCCCCCGCGTGGCGCTGTATAGCGCTATCCCGGTGAACCGGACGTTGTACGCGCTGTATGCAATGACCGGCTTTGCGTCAGCGGTCGCGGCGGTGCTGCTGGTCTCTTACTTTGGCTCTGCACGTTCCGATCTGGGTGCCTCTTTCCTGATGCCAGCTATTACAGCGGTCGTCCTGGGCGGCGCCAATATCTACGGCGGCTCCGGGTCAATTCTCGGTACTGCCATCGCCGCGCTGTTGGTGGGCTATCTGCAGCAAGGGTTACAGATGGCTGGCGTGCCTAATCAGGTATCCAGCGCCCTCTCCGGCGCATTGCTAATTGTCGTTGTCGTAGGTCGTTCTGTCAGCCTGCATCGTCAGCAAATCAAAGACTGGCTGGCGCGTCGTCGCGCTATCCGGCAGGCCTGAAACCCATTGCCATAAAGGAAAAGTACATGACTATTCAGAGCATTAAAAAAATTGCCGTAATCAGTACCCTTAGCCTGGCGGCGTTCACTCTCAACGCTTATGCCGCAGAGCGAATCGCATTTATCCCGAAACTGGTCGGCGTGGGATTCTTTACCAGCGGCGGTAACGGCGCCCTAGATGCAGGCAAAGAGCTGGGCGTCGATGTCACCTACGATGGCCCGACGGAGCCCAGCGTGTCCGGCCAGGTTCAGCTCATCAATAACTTCGTCAACCAAGGGTATAACGCCATTGTGGTTTCCGCCGTGTCGCCTGATGGTTTATGCCCGGCGTTAAAGCGTGCCATGCAGCGCGGCGTGAAGGTGCTGACCTGGGATTCCGACACCAAGCCGGAATGCCGGTCGTACTACATCAACCAGGGCACTCCTGCCCAGTTAGGCGGCATGCTGGTCGATATGGCCGCAAATCAGGTCAAAAAAGAGAAAGCCAAAGTGGCCTTCTTCTACTCCAGTCCGACCGTGACCGATCAGAACCAGTGGGTGAAAGAAGCGAAAGACAAGATCGCCAAAGATCATCCGGGCTGGGAAGTCGTCACCACGCAGTTTGGTTATAACGACGCCACCAAATCGCTGCAAACCGCAGAAGGCATCATTAAAGCGTATGCCGATCTTGACGCCATCATCGCACCGGATGCCAACGCTCTTCCCGCTGCTGCCCAGGCCGCTGAAAACCTGAAAAACACCAGCGTGGCAATTGTCGGATTCAGCACGCCAAACGTGATGCGTCCTTATGTTGAACGCGGCACGGTGAAAGAGTTTGGCCTCTGGGACGTGGTCCAGCAGGGCAAGATCTCCGTGTACGTGGCTGATGCGTTGCTGAAAAAAGGCGACATGAATACCGGCGACAAGCTGGATATTCCGGGCGTGGGCCAGGTCGAGGTCTCGCCGAACAGCGTACAGGGCTACAGCTACGAGGCGAAGGGCAATGGCATTGTGCTGCTGCCTGAACGCGTGGTGTTCACTAAAGAGAACATCGACAAATACGATTTCTGAGTTTCATCCCTTAACCATGGAGTAAAAAATGGCTGATTTAGATGACATCAAAGATGGCAAGGATTTCCATACCGATACGCCGCAGCGCAACACCCCGTTCACGCTTAAGGGATGCGGCGCGCTTGACTGGGGGATGCAGTCCCGACTGTCGCGCATTTTTAATCCTGAGACTGGAAGAACGGTCATGCTCGCGTTTGACCACGGCTATTTTCAGGGGCCGACAACGGGACTGGAGCGTATCGATATTAATATCGCCCCCCTGTTCCCGCTCGCCGATGTGCTGATGTGTACACGCGGTATTCTGCGCAGCGTGGTGCCGCCTGCCACTAACAAGCCGGTGGTACTGCGCGCCTCGGGGGCCAACTCTATTCTCACCGAGTTAAGCAATGAAGCGGTCGCACTTTCCATTGATGATGCCGTTCGTCTCAACAGTTGCGCCGTGGCGGCGCAGGTGTATATCGGCAGTGAGTATGAGCACCAGTCGATCAAAAATATCATTCAGTTGATCGATGCCGGTATCAAAGTCGGCATGCCGACGATGGCAGTAACCGGCGTGGGGAAAGACATGGTGCGCGATCAGCGCTACTTCTCACTCGCCACGCGTATCGCCGCAGAGATGGGGGCGCAGATCATCAAGACCTACTATGTCGATAAAGGTTTTGAGCGCATCGCCGCAGGCTGCCCGGTTCCGATTGTTATCGCCGGTGGTAAAAAATTACCGGAACGCGAAGCGCTTGAGATGTGCTGGCAGGCCATCGACCAGGGCGCATCCGGTGTCGATATGGGACGTAACATCTTCCAGTCCGAACACCCTGTCGCCATGATGAAGGCCGTCCACGCGGTGGTACATCGTAATGAAACCGCAGACCGCGCGTATGAACTCTATCTGAGCGAGAAAAACTAAGAAGTCACGGGCCTGCCAGGCGGGCCCATGCGTTTCAAGGAGAACTGTATGCATGTCACTCTGGTAGAAATTAACGTCCACGACGATAAAGTCGATGAATTTATCGACGTCTTTCGCCTCAATCATCTGGGATCGGTGCGTGAAGAGGGGAATCTCCGCTTCGACGTATTGCAGGATCCGGAAGTGAAGAGCCGCTTTTATATTTATGAAGCCTATAAAGATGAAGCCGCCGTTGCGTTCCATAAAACAACGCCTCACTACCTCGCTTGCGTGGAAAAACTTGAATCGCTGATGAGCTGCCCCCGAAAAAAACGCATCTTCAATGGATTGATGCCATAAGGATCTCAAAATGAACCGTCCCTTTTCCGGGTTGAATCGCGCAGAGTGCGTCTCGTTAATGAAGCGTTACCCGTTAAGCATCGGTATTCTTGCCGGCCAGTGGCTCAAACTCGGTGAGTACCTGCAAACGCTTCGCGCGCTTGAACAACCCGTTCTTCACCTGGATCTGATGGACGGGCATTTTTGCCCTCAGTTCACCGTCGGACCCTGGGCTATCACGCAATTACCAGCGCAGATAATTAAGGATGTTCACCTGATGGTGGATAATCCCTGGCCCGTCGTGCAGGCAAGCGTAAAGGCGGGCGCGCACTGCGTTACGTTGCAGGTAGAAAACTCGCCGCATCTGCACCATATGCTCCACTGGCTAGGTGAGCAAAATACGGAAGTTTCCGGCGCCACAATGCCGGTGTTGCGAGGGATTAGCCTGTGCCCAGCGACACCGCTAGAACACATTCTGCCGGTCATTGAAGACGTTGAAATCGTACAAATTCTGGCGGTCAATCCGGGTTACGGTAGCAAACTCAGCAAGCCCGCCTTACTGAGGCGCATCGCTCAGGTTGTCGCATTACTCAATGCGTCCGGGAAGCGGGATTCCATTCTGCTGGCCGTTGACGGTTCGCTAACACTGGAAGAACTGCCGGAGATAATCGCCAGCGGCGTTGATCGTGTTGTATCCGGCAGCGCTCTCTTCAGGAACGATGCTCTGGCGGAAAATATCTCCCGCTGGCTTACTATAATTCAATCAGCGAAATGAGGAAGGGTATGTTTTCTTATATTATGCTTGGGACCAATGATTTGCCTGGCGCCATCAGATTCTACAACCCATTGATGGAATGGTTGACAAGTTCACTGACTGGCAACAAATGTTGCCAGCATTACCTTTTGAAATTTCCTCCCGCATCACATTTTTTCTCTCCGGTTTTTCCATTATAAAAAACAGTGGTTATTATTCATCCCGTAAATACCTTTCAACTCTCACCGAGGCTTTGATGCTGGAGAATGTAATCATCAGATAATCAGTTTTCCGTTCTGCTCAGAATGGACTGTTTATCGCTGCGCTTAAACTTTACGCGAACATCTGCGGATGTTGGCTCGTTTTTGCTCATGTTGATTAACAGGTTTTCCAGTGTGAATTTATCCCGTCAGGGACAGCGCACCTTACATGTGCTCGCAAAAAGTGGACGTATTGTGCACGTCCGCGATGCATCTGGTCGCGTTACCTCTGTTGAATGCTACAGCCGCGAAGGGCTGTTGCTCGCCGACTGTACTCTCACCGTTTTCAAAAAGCTCAAAACCCAAGAACTGATCAAGTCCGTCAACGGTCAGCCTTACCGCATCAACACCACCGGGCTGAACAACGTTCGCTCACAGCCCGATAACCGTTAAGGAGAGCATTATGGATATCAGTACTCTCATTTCTTCCTCCGGTCGGCTGCAGCTGTCTGCAGCTGAAAGTAAAATACCCTGGGAAGAGCTGGCGTTTAGCCAGCGCATGCTGGAAAACCATCTGTCGCAGGATGATGACTGGGCCAGCCGCAGACAGATCGTAATTGAACAGCAGGTTGGGTGGATTGCCCGTCAGCTACTGGTTGGTGCACGCACTCTGGATATCGGCTGCGGCCCGGGTTTATACACCCACTTGCTGGCGGAGCGTGGATATTGCTGTCACGAACGGTGCAATAGTGATCCACACCCAACGCCTGAAATCAGATCCAGGGGGTAATCTGCTCTCCTGATTCAGGAGAGCTTATGGTCACTTTTGAGACAGTTATGGAAATTAAAATCCTGCACAAGCAGGGAATGAGTAGCCGGGCGATTGCCAGAGAACTGGGGATCTCCCGCAATACCGTTAAACGTTATTTGCAGGCAAAATCTGAGCCGCCAAAATATACACCGCGACCTGCTGTTGCTTCACTCCTGGATGAATACCGGGATTATATTCGTCAACGCATCGCCGATGCTCATCCTTACAAAATCCCGGCAACGGTAATCGCTCGCGAGATCAGAGACCAGGGATATCGTGGCGGAATGACCATTCTCAGGGCATTCATTCGTTCTCTCTCGGTTCCTCAGGAGCAGGAGCCTGCCGTTCGGTTCGAAACTGAACCCGGACGACAGATGCAGGTTGACTGGGGCACTATGCGTAATGATCGCTCACCGCTTCACGTGTTCGTTGCTGTTCTCGGATACAGCGGAATACTGTACATCGAATTCACTGACAATATGCGTTATGACACGCTGGAGACCTGCCATCGTAATGCGTTCCGCTTCTTTGGTGGTGTGCCGCGCTAAGTGTTGTATGACAATATGAAAACTGTGGTTCTGCAACGTGACGCATATCAGACCGGTCAGCACCGGTTCCATCCTTCGCTGTGGCAGTTCGGCAAGGAGATGGGCTTCTCTCCCCGACTGTGTCGCCCCTTCAGGGCACAGACTAAAGGTAAGGTGGAACGGATGGTGCAGTACACCCGTAACAGTTTTTACATCCCACTAATGACTCGCCTGCGCCCGATGGGGATCACTGTCGATGTTGAAACAGCCAACCGCCACGGTCTGCGCTGGCTGCACGATGTCGCTAACCAACGAAAGCATGAAACAATCCAGGCCCGTCCCTGCGATCGCTGGCTCGAAGAGCAGCAGTCCATGCTGGCACTGCCTCCGGAGAAAAAAGAGTATGACGTGCATCCTGGTGAAAATCTGGTGAACTTCGATAAACACCCCCTGCATCATCCACTCTCCATCTACGACTCATTCTGCAGAGGAGTGGCGTGATGATGGAACTGCAACATCAACGACTGATGGCGCTCGCCGGGCAGTTGCAACTGGAAAGCCTTATAAGCGCAGCGCCTGCGCTGTCACAACAGGCAGTAGACCAGGAATGGAGTTATATGGACTTCCTGGAGCATCTGCTTCATGAAGAAAAACTGGCACGTCATCAACGTAAACAGGCGATGTATACCCGAATGGCAGCCTTCCCGGCGGTGAAAACGTTCGAAGAGTATGACTTCACATTCGCCACCGGAGCACCGCAGAAGCAACTCCAGTCGTTACGCTCACTCAGCTTCATAGAACGTAATGAAAATATCGTATTACTGGGGCCATCAGGTGTGGGGAAAACCCATCTGGCAATAGCGATGGGCTATGAAGCAGTCCGTGCAGGTATCAAGGTTCGCTTCACAACAGCAGCAGATCTGTTACTTCAGTTATCTACGGCACAACGTCAGGGCCGTTATAAAACGACGCTTCAGCGTGGAGTAATGGCCCCCCGCCTGCTCATCATTGATGAAATAGGCTATCTGCCGTTCAGTCAGGAAGAAGCAAAACTGTTCTTCCAGGTCATCGCTAAACGTTACGAAAAGAGCGCAATGATCCTGACATCCAATCTGCCGTTCGGGCAGTGGGATCAAACGTTCGCCGGTGATGCAGCACTGACCTCAGCGATGCTGGACCGTATCTTACACCACTCACATGTCGTTCAAATCAAAGGAGAAAGCTATCGACTCAGACAGAAACGAAAGGCCGGGGTTATAGCTGAAGCTAATCCTGAGTAAAACGGTGGATCAATATTGGGCCGTTGGTGGAGATATAAGTGGATCACTTTTCATCCGTCGTTGACAGTTGAGCAGATTCGCGTTTGAATTCAGGACTGAAATTTCTTCTTTTCATTGGAGCACCTGTGTTGTTCTGAGGTGAGCATATCACCTCTGTTCAGGTGGCCAAATTCAGTAAACCACTTCAATCCCGGTGGCTGCTCACTTCCGCCATTCCCGGGCGGCTTTTTACCATCGCACTCACCCGTTGTGTTTCCTGTGCCGTATGCCTGTGCTGAAACTGCAACAGAGCCAGCAAGGCCAGTGCGGGCAGCCAAAGCTCAAGAAACTCTTCCTGAGACGTGTGCAGGGCAACCACCCAGTCGGGCGGGATAAAACCGGTCCATTTTTTATGACGCTGACGGAACGGTCGATAATATTGGTAATGATGATCAACAAAATAAACATGCCGGCGCTGATGGCGTAGTTACGCCGCCCGCGTATTGCGTCGCGCAGCGAACGCCAGCAGGTCACTGTCAGGTAGAGGCAGGCGGAGGCGATTGGCAGCAGGATCAGTATGGCGCTGAGCTTGGCCACCCAGGGTAAAGAGCCGCTCCAGAAGCGCAGCTTCAGCATACTCATCTGGGCGATGGATTTGTGCAGATCCGCCTCCCTTGCCATCATATACAGCAAAATCACGATGACGGCGAAACGAACACTCTTTTTCAGGCCGGGTACCGGCAAAATGCAGAAACAAAGGACAGCTATGCCGTAAAGATAAAGCGTCAGCGTCTCCACGATATTTCCTTCACTCACTAATTCAATCAGCGTACGTGAAGGCATCAGACTCCAGAGAATAAAAATGGACAGGGAGATCAGCAGGGTGATCCAAACAGAGGAGAATGAGCGCGATAATAGCGGCATAGGAATCCCAGTAAAAGCTGATAATCAATATTACGTTAACATATTATTCTCTTTATGCCGTGAGCATTGAATGCTGACACCGAAAACGTGACACATAACGACAAAAAAAGAATTATTGATTGTGAACCGTACGAATATTCCATGTGATATGAATAGTTTTACGCCGGGACTAAAGCGATTGCCCAAATAATATAAAAAGAGATGTGTTTATTTTTTTTAATAATTCTGGTATGCAAAAGGTGCTTAATTAATCGACGCCCGTTGAGTGAGCCTCATCTTAAGCAGAGTATCGAACTGCACTAAAGATTCTGATTTATTTCGGGTAACATAAGCAAGAAATAGGCGTAATAAAAATACGATATGCAGGAATTAGCACGTAGTCAGGAAACCGGTCAACGTTACACGCCGTACTTTATTGACGGGTAACCTCTCCCGCACGACACAGGAAATACGGGAGAGGTGGGTGCAGTGGTCAGTTGGCGCGGAATGCCGTGACGGTATCCCATGCCACTTGTTGCAATGCCCTGGCGGTTTGCTCGGTCATATCACTGTCGACGGGCAGGGCGCCGCCAACCGGTGAGTGGTCATACAACGTAGCGAACAACACACAGGCAGCCAGATACGTTCCTGCCAGTGAGGGATGACTGCCATCGCTGTGATACAGATTGATTTCCGGATGCGCCTTTATCGCATTGCTGAAAGCCAGCCCGACCGGTGCGACATATCCTCCGGTTTTACCGGCAATATCCAGATACGCTTTTTCCAGTTTCTCCGTTTGTTCGGGTTTATCCTTGCTGGCCCAGGTCATGAAATAAACTACACGGGAGCCGGCTTTGTGGGCAATATCCGCCATTTTTGTCGCAGACTCGCTGAAATACTGGCGTGAATCCTCTTTGGCGGAAAAAGGCTCCGTAGAATTCCCCTGAAAAATCACCACGTCCCATTTTTGCAGCGTATTCTGGAATTCCAGATTAGGAAGATGCCAGCCCAAACGTCCGGAGGAAATCGTGATTCCGCGAAACATATAGCCTTTCGCATCATTCGGCAGCAGTGAACGACTGAGATCGCGCAAGCGGGTATTTACGTTATTGTTGTAATGCGTATAAGAGTTTCCGTAGAGGGCAACGGCTTTATTTTCTCCGCTCAGTTTATCCTGCGGCTTGGCGGCCGTAATTGTGTCGGCCTGCGCATTGACCATCAGCGCTAACCCTGCCAGAAACAACATACATTTTTTCATTACTCACTCCTCAGAAGTCGTAGCGTAATCCGACGATAACGGCATCATCGTTGATTTTCTCATTTTTATTCGCCAGCGTTTTTAAATAAGTCGCTGACAAATACACGCCTTTTGCCAGGGTGAGCTGCGACTCAACCCGCCACCCTTCACGTTCATAGATATCTTTGTCGTCTTCATCCAGGAAGCTGTACCCGCCGAGCACCTTAAATTCTTTGGTGAATTGATAAGAGGCGATGGAGTCGAAGCTCGTGTAGTCATTGTCTGACTTCTTGTCTCTTTCTATGGAGACCTTGCCGGTCGTGACGGCGAATGACAGGTCTTTATAATCAAGCTGTAACCCGCCCATCACCTGGCTGTGCTTCTTACGGCCATCGGTGGTTTTTACACCGTCCTGGCGGTTATATTGACTGGCGGCAATTGCCGGCGTGATTTTTACGTCACCCACTTTGATCATCTTACGGTAGCTGGCCATCATGCCGTCATCAAGTGCGTCATTGTCGCTGTTGCCGTTCCCGAAGACGTAAGCCAACTGTACCTGGTGCCCGCTGAAGTCGGCGTTCCACTGCAGGGTGCCGTCCTGACGGTTAAATTGGTAAGAGTCGTCGATGGTAGTGATGCCGTAGTTATATACGTTTGGCGTAAAGTTTTTATATTTGTCCGTCATGCGCATAACCTGGTACAGCGGGTTTTTGGTACGGCCGGCAATCAGTTCGCCATATTTGGCATGAGAAAGCCCCAGGTAGGCATAACGGGCGTCGAGATCTTTATCATTGGTTTTATTATCGTCTTTTTCGGTACGAACCTGCCACTCCAGGCGACCGACCAGTTTGGTGTCTTCCAGCAGGGGTAAGTCACGGGTTAAATAAATCCCTAAACGCCCCCCTATTTGGCTGCGGGAGTCATCTTTTGCAAACGAAGCATCGCCATTGGCTAATTGCCACTCAATACGCCCGTAAATATCCAGCGTAGTGGCTTTGTCTTTATAGACGCTTATTGCCAGTGCCGACGTGCTTGCCCCTGACAATGCAATGAATAATAATGTTTTAGCTTTGATGTTCATGCTTTCCTCCCCCCTGGAAATAAAAATTCTCAATCCTGATTTCAGGATTAAATAGATGTCACCGGACGCCATTAGATTTTAGTTACACTTGTGTCGGACGGATACGGGAATTGGTTTTTCTCATATTGAACTGTGATGCTACGCGCATAAAATAGGCTAATGATGGTTGTGTTTATTATTTTTCGGCTTTTCTGGTATGAAATAAAAAATAACCATTTAATTGCTTTGCGTTGAACTGGGGCGTAAATGGCCTGTTTGTGTTAATCCCGTCACGTTTTTCATGCCACTCACCCGTATCAGGCGGGAAATGCATATTCCCCTATTTCTGTAAAAATATTTGCTCCAGAATTTGGACTATGCAGATAAAATAGATTTGAATGATGCGCTGTTCTCGGCGACACACGTCACAGGAGTTTATAATGCAAGGCAGTCAAAGTTCGGTATTTGATTCAGAACTGTATTCGTCTCTGTTCACGCAGCCGGAAATGAAAGAAATCTGGTCAGATGAAAACCTTATTCGTTGCTGGCTGACCTTTGAATCAACCATTGCGCATGTGCAGGCTGAGTTAGCCATTATTCCCCGGGAAGCCGCCGCGGAAATTTCCGCTGCCTGCCAGACGCTGAATATCGACTGGCCGCGTCTGGCTGCGGAAACGCGTTCCGTCGGTATGGCGATTAAGCCGCTGGTCGATCAAATTGCCGATGCCGGTTCCCCGTTGGTGAAAAAATATCTTCACTGGGGCTGTACGACTCAGGATCTGCTGGACACTGCCCTGGCCATGCGCATGAAGCAAACCCTGCAATTGCTGCGCAGTCAGTTAGTGCAACTGGGTGCAGCGCTGAAAGGCATGGCGCTGGAGCACCGGCACACGGTGATGGTGGCCAGAACCAACTCCGTTGATGCTTCCGCCACAACGTGGGGGCTGCATGTCAGCAGCTATCTGTCTGAGCTGACCCGTCACATTCAACGCCTGGACCGCCTCTGTCCGGCGGCAACCACCGGCCTTTTTGGCGGCGCAGTCGGTAACCTGGCATCCGTCGGTAGTCAGGGCATGGAAATACGTAAGCAACTGATGGGCGCGCTGGGGCTGTCGTGCCCCGTCGGCATGAACAATGCCAGTCAGGATCACGTGGTGGAAGCGGTGCAGTTTTTTGCCCTGGTGCACGGCACGCTGTGCCGTATGGCGAATGACGTCGAAACGCAGGGGCGCACATCCGTGGCCGAACTGCGTGAAGGCGAAGGAGGAGGTGGTTCCAGTACCATGCCGCACAAGACGAACCCCCGTGCCAGCAATATGATCCAGACGCTTTCCCGCATGGGCTGGACTTATGCTTCCGGTGCGACCAGCCTGCTTGACCAGTGCGACGTGCGCGCCGCCTCTGCACGCGTACTCAACTGGACGCTGGTGCCGGAGTCGGCGCTGGCCCTGTCGGCCAGCCTTGAACGTGCTGTCCGGCTGTTTTCTCATCTGGTGGTGGACAAAGAGAAAATGCGCGCTAATTTTGCCGCGTCAAAGAATTTCATTATGTCGGAGTCCGTCTCTATGGTGCTGGCAGAGAAAATCGGGCGCGGCGCGGCTTATGATCTGATGAAAGCGTTATTAAAAGACGCGGATGGCTCAAAAGATCTGTTGCAATGCGTGCTGGAGAGCCAGGCCGTCCGTGCCGCGCTGACAGAAGATGAAATCGTCGCCGCCTGCGATCCGCTGTCTTATCTGGGCTGTAATGACGCGCTGATCGAGGAAACCGTGGCGGCTTTCGACGATTACATTGACGCCCGGACGGCGTAACGCGGAGACGTTTGAGTCCTGCCGGCAAACGGATTTGCCGGCAGGCGCCGGTAACTAACCGGGAAGAGGAGAAAAGGTTTCAAAAAAGACGAATAGCTCTTCCAACTGCTCGAAATTTCCCTCGCCTTCGCCTTTCTCATAGGCCAGATGCAGCACCAGCTCGATAAAAAAGAAACCGACGATACGGCTTTTGAACACCGACAACGTATCGCTGGGCAGCACAAACTGCAGGTCACAAAATTTGCCGTACGGGTTGGACTCTGAGTTGGTGATCAGCACCACCGTCGCGCCTTTTTTACGACACCATTCGGTAACGCGGATCACGACCCGGTTAAAACGGTAGTATGAGAAAACGATCAGCACGTCCTGATCCGTGACGGTCAGCAATGACTTCGGCAACTCCGCGATGTCCATGGAAAGCAACGTCACCCGATCGCGAAAATATTTAACCAGGGTCGTAAAGTGTTTTGCCATCGCATGGGAAGAGGCGGGGCCGATAACATATATATGCCGATCGGTGTTTAAAATAATATCGATAAATTTATCCAGACTATCAATATTGATATTGTCTTTAAAATTCTCAAACAAGGTCGTAACATTTTTATTGAATTCAGATACAATTTGCGCCGTAGTAATCTTATCTTTTACCTGAATACGTGATGCCAGCTCAAACGGCGGCACCATTTTTTGCTGTGTCAGCGTATTTTCCAGTACCCGCCGGAAATCGGCATAACCGATAAACCCCAGTTTATTTAAAAAGCGGCCTACCGTTGCTTTGCTGACCGTGGCATTACGGGCAATGTCGATAATGCCGTGAAAAGGCAGTTCATTAAAATGCTCACGAATATAGGCATCGAGGCGATTTTCTGACTCCGTTAGTGACGATAAATGGGCTGTTTTTGAAATATATTTCTCTAATGTTAAAGAAACGTTTGTTTCCATAATAGTAATCCTTGTACACCCACGGATAAATAGATACTATATTCTTTAATAAGAAATGTCTAACCACTTAATAATGCTATGAATGTCCTTCAGTAATGTAATCAGCCTATTTCCCGTTATGTGATCATGCGCACAAACCCTGGCGGGAAACACACTTTCTCATAGCCCGTATAGCCCGGCTTCGATCATGATTTCATTACGTCATCACCCTCTGATTTTATAGAACATTAGGTTCTCTAATTATAATTAGAGAGCCTTACTAGAAAAATAAAAGGACGACCTCATGACCGCATTTGTAATCGCAATCGTGATCACTATCATTGCAGCATGGTTAATCATCAAGAACTTTCAGCCTCAGACGGTGTTGCTGCTGGCTGGTTTGTCATTGCTGACCATTACTGCCGTCTTCTACCCGGAAAAGAGCATCCTCTATGGTAAGGCCGTGTCAACCGGCTCTACCTGGTTGGATATCTTTGCGTTTGCCAAAGGCTCGCTCTCCACGCAGATCGCCGGTATCGGTTTGATCATCATGGCGGCGGGTGGTTTTGCCAGCTATATGGACCACATCAAAGCGTCTAACGCGATGGTGAACGTCTGCATTCGTCCCCTGCAAATCATCAAGGCGCCTTACGTGATCCTGGCGCTGGGATATATTTGCGCGCAGCTGCTGCACGTCGCGATTTCCAGCGCCGCCGGATTGGCGATGATGTTATTGGTGACGTTCTTTCCTGTGCTGGTGCGGCTGGGTGTGAGTAAGGCGGCGGCGGCGGCGATGATCGGTCTGTGCGCCTTTATGGATTTAGGCCCTGCGGTCGGTACTGCCAACCTGGCGGCCAAACATGCCGGTATGGAGGCTGCCGTTTACTTTGCGCACTATCAGATGCCGGTCGCCATTGCCGTTATGCTGGTCGTGTCGGTGCTGGTTTTCTTCACCGCCAAATATTATGACAAGAAGGACGGGCACGTGGTGACCAGCCAGGCGGCGAACGACGTAGCCACCCAGGGAGAGGACGGTGAAAAGGTACCGGGCTTGTATGCTTTCCTGCCCGTATTCCCGGTGGTTCTGGTTTTGGTCTTTAGCCCGCTGGTGATCACATCCATTAAAATCGACGTGGTGACCGCCATGATTGTCGGCACGATGCTGGCATTCGTGTGCGAATTGTTCGTCAAACGCGACTTCCGGGCCTGCTGTAAAGGCGTCCAGGTGTTCTTCAAAGGGATGGGCGGTATGTTTACCAGCGTGGTTTCGCTGCTGGTGTGTGCGGATATCTATGCGCAGGGCATGCAAAAAATCGGCGCGGTGGATTACCTGCTGGAGATGGTGCAAAACGCGGGCTTCGGCTTTGCCAGCATGACCGTGGTAATGACGCTGCTGGTGGGCGTAACCGCGGTGTTGACCGGCTCGGGCGTGGCGGCATTCTTCTCGTTCTCCGGCATGGCGCCTGCAATCGCCACTAAATTTAGTGAAAGCGCCGTGCACATGATTCTGCCGATGCAATTGATGGCCGGGATGGGGCGCTCTATTTCTCCCGTCGCGGGGATCATCATTGCGGTCAGCAAAGCCGGCGAATGCTCACCGTTCATGATTGTGCGCAGAACCTTAATTCCGGCACTCGGCGGCATGCTTACCATGATGCTGGCCAACTTCTTGTTGTTCTGAAAGGTGCGGCATCGACGCGATGCCGTTAAAAGCAGAGAACCCGGGTAAAAGTATTTTACTTTCAACATCAGGTAGCCGGACGTAAGTTATGTTCAACGAAACACGAGACAATTTGCTCTATATTCCGTATTCAGGCCCGGTATTACTGGAATCTCCGCTGCTGAATAAAGGCAGCGGATTCACTGAAAACGAGCGCGAAATATTTAACCTGAGCGGGCTGTTGCCTGCGGCGGTTGAGACGATCGAAGAGCAGTCACTGCGGGCCTATCAGCAGTTTCTGGATATCAAGTCGGATATTGCCCGCCATATCTATCTGCGCAATATACAGGACACCAACGAGACGCTGTTTTACCACCTGGTGAGCAAGCATCTGACAGAAATGATGCCGATTATTTATACCCCGGTGGTTGGCCATGCCTGCGAACACTTTTCCGACATCTATCGCCGTGCCAGAGGGTTATTCATCTCCTGGCCGGACCGGCATATGATTGACGATATATTGCATAATGCCACCAAGCAGAATATTTCGGTGATTGTCGTAACCGACGGGGAGCGGATCCTCGGCCTGGGCGATCAGGGAATCGGCGGTATGGGCATTCCGATCGGCAAGCTTTCGCTGTACACCGCCTGCGGCGGCATCAATCCGTCGCACACCCTGCCGATCCTGCTGGACGCGGGAACGAACAATTCCCAGTTGCTTAACGACCCGCTGTATATGGGCTGGCGTCATCCGCGCATTACCGGCGCGGAGTATTTTGAGTTCGTCGATATGTTCATCAGTGCGGTTAAGCGCCGCTGGCCGAATGTGTTATTGCAGTTTGAAGACTTCGCCCAACAGACGGCCATGCCGTTGCTGAACCGCTACCGCGATGAAATCTGCTGTTTTAATGATGATATCCAGGGTACTGCGGCGGTAACGCTGGGGTGCCTGATGGCGGCCAGTCAGGCTTCCGGCCGTCGTTTATGCGATCAAACCGTGGTCTTTCTGGGGGCGGGGTCGGCCGGATGCGGCATCGCCGAACACATCGTCACGCAGATGATTGCGGAAGGGCTGAGCGACGAACAGGCCCGCGCGCGCATCTACATGGTGGATCGTTTCGGCCTGCTTACGGACGACCAAACCAATCTGGCCTCTTTCCAGGCACCGCTGGCACAGCCGCGTTCGCGCCTGGCGGAGTGGGGCAGTGAGCAGGAAACGTTCTCGCTGATGGACGTGGTGTGTCAGGCTAAACCGTCCGTTCTGGTTGGCGTCAGCGGGCAGCCGGGCTTGTTCAGCGAAGCGGTGATCCGGGAAATGTATCGTCACTGCCCGCAGCCGATCGTCATGCCGCTCTCTAACCCGACCTCGCGCGCCGAGGCCCGGCCGGAAGACATTCTGCGCTGGACCGGCGGCAACGCGGTGATCGCCACCGGCAGCCCGTTCGAGCCGGTAAGCTATGAAGGAAAAATGTACCCCATTGCGCAATGCAACAACGTGTATATCTTCCCCGGCATCGGATTAGGCGTGTTAGTCAGCCGCGCTAAACGCGTCACGGAGAACATGATGATGGCGGCCAGCCGTACACTGGCCAGTTGTTCGCCGCTGGTGCGTGACGGGCGCGGTTCACTGCTGCCCAGTGTCAATGACATCCGGCAGGTGACGCAGGCCATCGCCCTTAACGTTGCCGTGGCTGCCCAGATGGACGGCGTAGCCGTTGAGATCCCGCAGGAAACGTTGCGTCACGACATCGCGGCCGGATTCTGGCAGCCGCAATATCTTCAGTACCGGCGAACGTCGTTCTGATAAGGCATCTGTGCCGGTAACGGTGTTGAATATCCTGGAAAAAGCAGCAGGATATTTACCGCTGCGGCTGTTAAAGTAGGGCTTATTACTTCTCCAGATCATAATGGGCCGGTGATGAGTGACGAGCCGCAGCAAGACAGACTGAAAAGACGTGCGTGAATATTGGCAGCAACGTGAAGCAGTTCCGGATAGCCAGGAACCTCTCATTAAATGAGTTATCCCGGTTATCCGGCGTTTCCAAGGCTGCGCTGTCTAAGCTGGAGTCGGGGAGTTCGAACCCCCGGGTTGACACGCTCGACGCTATAGCCGGTGCGCTGCGGCTTCCGTTGGGCGATCTGCTTGGCAGTAATAATGAACGTTACCCCTATCTGGAGAAAAACGCCGGGTATGACGGTGATTATTCTCAGGCGAGGAAGTTTCGTATCGGCCAGGGGAACGTAAGTGAAATCTGGCATCTGCAAATGAAGCCCGGCGCCATTATTAACAGCCCGGCCCATATTTTGGGAACATATGAGCATATTATGGTTCATCTCGGGACGTTACTGCTGCGTATTTCCGACGATGAGAGCATCGTCCTGCAACCCGGCGACTTCTATGCTTTTCCCGGTGACGTCCGGCATGCTTATGTCTGTACCGATACCGCCGTGAGCGCGACGGTCGTTATGTCGTACACTGTGCACGGGTAAAAAGAGGGGGGTGGCAACGCCCCAATCTGCAAACACATATTTTCTTGCCACCATAAATGTTGATTCAACGGCGCCGTGTCCGGCCGGCGTTCAAATAAGCATATTCTCTGCTGCGATATGTTCAGCGTCGTAGCTGATGCGTAACGTACCCTTCTTAAATTTGATTGCCTTAATGGAAAATGCCCTGATTTTATTGAGGTTATCGGTGTGCGTGCCTGCGCAGGGCATCGGCTCGGCACCTTCGATCTGACTGCTTGGTGTGAAAACATTTCAATCCAAAATAACAGGAAGGTGGTTCGCAAGGATTGTAGAGAGAACTCACTCTTTACAACGCAGACTATCGACGAAGCAATAGCTATTATGACCGAAAGCGGAAAGATTACGCCAAATTAATTATGTCTCCGGTGAGTTGGCTAATGGGCTCTTCATTTCCTCTACTAGCTATATTACCTATCCCTGACATAAAAAAGGCCCTCCCACTCTGAGAAGGCCACTAGCCAGTTATAAATTAGACTGGCCCCCTGAATCTCCAGACAACCAGTATCACTTAAATAAGTGATAGTC
>ERZ791765.336-NODE-336-length-56275-cov-8.479313_pt1 | contig 56275 bp, 49 predicted proteins | sample MGYA00509949_ERZ791765 | MGnify/ENA primary metagenome ERZ791765 (study PRJEB30046, sample SAMN00791980) | human gut metagenome | study: EMG produced TPA metagenomics assembly of the A metagenome-wide association study of gut microbiota in type 2...
GCAATTCATTCCGGCCGGATTCCCCCTTCACGACACCCTCCAACCGGGGACGGAAGACTCAGTCAGCCCCCTCACCACACCGGACATGGTCCGTTCCGGACGCGTCCTCCAACCTCAGTTAAATCTCCATTATGTAGTGGCCGCGACAAGGTTCCCTCCCCATTGAGGCTGGAGACAATCAGCGCCCGGAGCGGACCATGACCGGTGTGCGAAAATCTCCGCCTGAGTCTTCCGTCCCTGCGAAAACCTGAACCGGGGAAGTAGGCGGAATCAATTGCGTAGGGGACATGGGAGTCCGCCGGTGCTTAGCGAGGTCCCTCACGAGCTTAGCACTGATGCGCACTCCAAAGAGTGCAAACGGTCCCCGCAGCAATTCATTCCGGCCGGATTCCCCCTCATGACACCCTCCAACCGGGGACGGAAGACTCAGCCAGCCCCCTCACCACACCGGACATGGTCCGTTCCGGACGCGTCCTCCATTTTCAATTAAATTTCACTTTGCAGACACAAAAGAAATTCCTACTTGACAAATAAAAGAGATGTGCTAAAATATTACCTAAGTTTAACAGAAATCCCTATAGAAAAAGGCTGCGAAAGTGTCAGTAGAAGCTTATTTCCCATCAGAGAGAAGGAATCACCGGCTGTAAGTTCCTTCAGGTTCAGATAAGTGTTCGAATTTCCCACCGGAGCTGCATGGCCGAACCGTGATACATTCAGTAGGCTGTGACGGATCATACACGTTACGTATAAGATAAGAGCCTGCATGGCAGGAAACAGGGTGGTACCGCGAGCTTGATGCCTCGTCCCTTCGCAATTGCGAAGAGACGGGGCTTTTTATGTTGCAGACGGCGTAATTTATCTGTGGGCCGTTTCAAATTCACACTTCAAAAAGGAGTCAATATGAGAGAGCAATTAGAAAAGATTAAAGAAGAAGCGTTAAGACAGATTGAAGCTTCCGATGCGCTGGAGAGATTAAATGATATCCGTGTTGCTTACCTGGGGAAGAAAGGCGAGCTGACAAGTGTATTAAAGAGTATGAAAGACGTCTCGCCGGAGGAGCGGCCAAAGGTAGGACAGATGGTCAACGAGGCCAGAGCGCTGATTGAGGCGAAGCTGGAGGAGACAAAAAACGTTCTGGCCAGAAAAGCCAGAGAAGAGCAGATGAAACGGGAAGTAATCGATGTTACGCTTCCTGCTGAAAAAGGCAATGTGGGACACAGCCATCCGAATACCATTGCGCTGGAGGAAGTGGAGCGCATTTTTGTGGGCATGGGATATGAGGTTGTGGAAGGCCCGGAAGTGGAACATGATCTGTATAACTTTGAAAAACTGAATATTCCGGCAAACCATCCGGCAAAGGATGAACAGGATACTTTCTATATTAATAAGGAAATCGTATTAAGGACCCAGACATCTCCGGTTCAGGTACGGACAATGGAGCAGGGAAAACTCCCGATCCGTATGATCGCACCGGGACGCGTATTCCGTTCCGATGAGGTGGATGCAACTCATTCTCCGTCTTTCCATCAGATTGAGGGACTTGTAATTGATAAAAACATCACATTTGCCGATTTAAAAGGGACGCTGGCTGAATTTGCCAGGGAATTATTCGGACCGGAGACAAAGGTTAAGTTCCGCCCCCATCATTTCCCATTCACGGAGCCGAGTGCCGAGGTGGACGTAACGTGCTTTAAATGCGGCGGAAAGGGCTGCCGTTTCTGCAAAGGCTCCGGCTGGATTGAGATCCTGGGCTGCGGTATGGTACATCCCCATGTTCTGGAGATGAGCGGCATTGATCCCGAGGAGTATTCAGGGTTTGCCTTCGGTGTGGGACTGGAGCGAATTGCGCTGTTGAAATACGAGATAGACGACATGAGACTTTTATATGAAAATGATATCCGTTTCCTGAAGCAGTTTTAATGAGCGGATAAGAGTAACAGTTCAGACAGGTCTGCGCATTTGCTGCGCTGACCGTGCGGAAATGTAGTGGCAGCAAGCATACGGCTCATCGCGCAGCGATTTTATTAGCCGGATGCCGTAACAGTTCATGTTGTTTGAAATGTTACGGATTAGATGATGAAAGAGCAGAGGAGATAGAAATGAACACAGCATTATCCTGGATTAAAGCATATGTTCCGGACTTAGACGTAACGGCTCAGGAGTATACCGACGCCATGACCTTAAGCGGAACAAAAGTAGAGGGCTATGAGTGCCTTGATAAAAATCTGGAAAAGATTGTGGTTGGCCAGATTACAAAGATAGAACGCCATCCGGATGCAGATAAACTGATTATCTGTCAGGTCAATGTCGGAGAAGAATCCATCCAGATCGTAACCGGAGCGCCGAACGTGAAAGAGGGGGATAAAGTTCCGGTTGTACGGGACGGCGGCCGGGTTGCAGGAGGGCATGACGGCGGCCCGCTTCCGGAAGACGGAATCAAGATTAAAAAAGGAAAACTCAGAGGAATTGAATCATACGGAATGATGTGTTCCATCGAGGAACTGGGATCCAGCCGTGAAATGTATCCGGATGCTCCTGAATCAGGCATCTATATCCTCCCTGACGATTGTGAAGTGGGTGCGGATGCGGTGGAGATTCTGGGACTGCGCGACGTGGTATTTGAGTATGAAATCACATCCAACCGCGTGGACTGCTACAGCGTTATCGGTGTTGCCAGGGAGGCGGCTGCCACATTTAATAAGAAATTCATGCCTCCGGTTGTGACGGATACGGGAAACAGCGAAGATATCCATGATTATCTGGAAGTATCCGTGGAGGATACCGGGCTTTGTCCGAGATACTGTGCAAGAATGGTGAAAAATATAAAAATAGCGCCATCGCCGGTCTGGATGCAGAGACGTCTCGCTGCAAGCGGAATCCGTCCAATCAACAATATTGTTGATATTACGAATTACGTGATGGAAGAATACGGACAGCCGATGCATGCATTTGATTACGATCAAATCGGCGGTCATAAAATCATTGTAAAATGTGCAAAAGACGGAGATGTGTTCCAGACTCTGGACGGACAGGAGCGGAAGCTGGACAGCCGTGTCCTGATGATCAATGATGCGGAGAAGGAAGTGGGAATTGCCGGAATTATGGGTGGTGAAAACTCAAAAATCACAGATAATGTAAAGACCATGGTTTTTGAGGCAGCCTGCTTTGATGGTACGAATATCCGTCTTTCCTCAAAACGTGTGGGACTTCGGACCGATGCGTCGGGCAAATTCGAAAAGGGGCTCGATCCGAATACGGCAAAAGCCGCAATCGACCGCGCCTGCCAGTTGATTGAGGAACTGGGAGCTGGTGAAGTGGTAGGCGGAATCATTGATGTCTATCCGGTAAAAAGAGAAGGCAACAGAGTGAAATTCGAACCGGAGAAAATCAACCGGCTTCTGGGAACGGACATCGCGGCAGACACAATGCTTGAATACCTGGGACGGGTGGAACTGGACTATGATAAAGAAACGGGTGAAGTGATTGTGCCTAGCTGGAGACAGGATATACACTGCATGGCGGATCTGGCGGAGGAAGTGGCGCGGTTCTACGGATACGATGTGATTCCGACCTCTCTCCCGACCGGTGAGGCTACAACAGGAAAACTGTCCTTTAAGCTGAGGGTGGAAGAAGTGGCCAGGGAGATTGCGGAGTTTTCAGGATTCAGCCAGAGCATGACGTATTCCTTTGAAAGCCCAAAGGTATTTGATAAGCTGATGCTTCCGGCAGACAGCGGGCTCAGAAATGCAATCACAATCTCCAATCCGCTGGGAGAGGATTTCAGTATTATGCGTACACTGCCGTTAAACGGCATGCTCACCTCCCTGTCCACCAATTACAACAGGAGAAATAAAGATGTGCGTCTTTATGAGCTGGCTACGATCTATATTCCTAAAGAGCTTCCGCTGGCCGAGCTTCCCGACGAGCGCCAGCAGTTTACGCTGGGCATGTACGGCAGCGGGGACTTCTATACGATGAAGGGTGTAGTTGAAGAATTTTTCGACAAAATCGGAATGAAGAAAAAGCCGCATTATAATCCGGAGGCGGGCAAAGCATTCCTGCATCCGGGCCGGCAGGCGGAGATCATTTACGACGGAACAAGTGTCGGATATCTGGGGGAAATCCATCCCGATGTTGCCGATAATTACAAACTGGGTGAGAAGACGTATGTGGCGGTTCTCGATATGCCGTCCATCCTGCCCAATGCCACCTTTGACCATAAGTACACCGGAATCGCCAAATATCCGGCTGTGACAAGGGATATCAGCATGGTGATGAAAAAAGAGATCCTGGCCGGTCAGGTGGAAGATATCATTGAACAGAGAGGCGGAAAGATCCTGGAGAGCTACAAGCTTTTTGATATCTATGAGGGTAGCCAGATCACTGCCGGTTATAAATCTATCGCTTACTCAATCACCTTCAGGGCTAACGATCACACGCTGGAGGATAAAGAAGTAAATACGGTTATGAATAAGATTCTGAACGGCCTGCAAGGTCTTGGAATCGAACTTAGAAGTTAAATCAAGCAGGTAAGAGGCACCCGGCCACAGCTGATTCGTCAGCCATGGCCGGGTGCCTCTTTTTGAAGGCAGCGGCCTGTGCGGAGCGGGCAGGTTATCGTTGTAAGAAAGTGACCTGAGGCGGAGCCTGCAGGTTCGGCTATCGTCTATACAAATAAAAAACAAGTTTCGAAATTTGTAAAATTTTACTTATATATGATAAAAAAGTGGAAAATATTGACGGAACAGGTATAAAAAGTTTATAATTATTTGTAAATATTGCTGTCGAAGTATGCCGGCAAAGACACAAGGTGGGGAAGCTATGGGAAGAATTTCAAACAAAGAAGATACCGGAATTTATATTATAGATGCTCAATACCGAATCGTATACTTTAATGACAAAATAAGGCAGACATTTCCGTTTCTGTGCTGCGGGGAACGATGTTACGAAGCGCTTTGCCGGGAAGAGGAGCCATGCCGTGACTGCCCGGTTGCGAAGGATGAGGCGAAGAGCGGGGTGCTTTATAACAAGGTGACCCAGAGATGGGTGGAGGTCAGCGGGGGAAACATCGAATGGCCGGGCCATGGCGCCTGCACCATGGTTATCACTACCGGGATTCGCGAGGTTAATAAGAATTTATTTTATAATCTTACCAGTATATCGGCATACGATGAATTGTTTGAATTGAACCTGACCCGGGATACGTATAAAATTCTCTATCATCTGGCAGGGAAATATGTGATACCGGCAGAGGAGGGCTCTCTGGGGGCGATGCTGGACGAGGTAGTCACGCATATGATCCATCCTGACGACAGGGAGGAATTTCTGGAATTCTGGTCCCTGGACAGGATGGCGGCATGTCTGCAGGAAGAGGGGGAGGACCATATCCTTAAAAAACGGCTGCGTAAATTAAAAACAGACGGAAGCTACTGCTGGGTTATCCAGATCGTAGTGCCGCTTATCCAGGGAGAGCATGACGACAAGATCCTGATGTGCTTTATCCAGGACATAGACGAACAGATGCGGAAAGAAGAGGAGCTGTCAGGAAAGGATAAAAATGCAGACGGGAAGGATCCGCTGACGGGTCTTTACCGCCGTTCGGAGTTCTTCCGTACGGCAGAGAGTTTTCTCAGGGAGATTGAGGATAAGAGCTACTGCCTGATGGTTATTGACATTGAACATTTTAAATTATTTAACCAGTGGTACGGGGAAGCAGAGGGCGACCGGTTTTTAATTAACATTGCCCAGCATCTGAAAAAAGCCCAGGATGAGAACCGGGGAATCGCCGGTTATATGGGGGGCGACGACTTTGTGATCATATTGCCGGATGACGGAAAGATGCTTGAGCGTCTTCAGAATAAGATCATGGGGTTTGTGAAGCTGTACGGTAAAAATGCCGGTTTTCTTCCTGCATTTGGACTGTACGCCATTGAAAATAAGAATATTCCGGTCAGCACGATGTACGACAGAGCTACGGTCGCGCTGGCCTCGGTAAAGGGCAATTATGCCCACCGTGTCTGCCGGTATGACAGCAGAATGCTTGAAAAGATGGAGGAGGATCACCTCCTGCTTTCAGAAGTGCAGCGTGCGCTCAATAATGATGAATTTACCTTTTACCTTCAGCCGCAGTGCAATATGACAAACGGAAAGATTGTCGGGCTCGAGACACTGGTCAGATGGAACCATCCGGAGAGGGGGGTGATCTCACCGGGAGAGTTTATTCCGCTTCTGGAAAGCAACGGCTTAATTGCCAGCCTGGACCTTCATATCTGGGAGAATGTCTGTATCAGGCTGCGAAGCTGGATAGACAGCGGAAGAAAGCCGGTTCCCGTATCCGTCAATGTCTCAAGGGTGGACATTTACACGATTGATGTTGTGGAATGCTTTTGCAATCTGGTGACAAAATATAATCTGGATCCGAGCCTGCTGGAAATAGAGATCACGGAGAGCGCCTATGCGGAGCAGTATAATATTTTTACAGGCGTAATAGAGAATCTGCGGTCTGCCGGGTTCCTGGTATTCATGGATGATTTCGGAAGCGGATACTCTTCCCTGAATATGCTGAACGACGTCAAGGTGGATGTGCTCAAAATCGACATGAAGTTCCTTAAAATGTATGAACAAAGCCCGGGCAGGGGGACGGGAATCCTGGAGACAATCATCAATATGGCCAGATTTATGGAGCTTCGGATGATCGCGGAGGGAGTGGAAACCAGGGAACAGGCAGAGCTTCTGCTGGATATGGGCTGTATCTACGGGCAGGGGTATTATTTTTACCGTCCGATGCCTGCGCCGCAGTGCGAGGTCATCCTGGCGGATGAAGATAATATTGATTTCCGGGGAATAACGGCAAAAGCCATTAACCGGATACAGGCCAGGGAGCTGGTGCATGATGATATCTTCAGTGAGACTATGCTCAATAATATCCTTGGCGGCTTCGGCCTGTATGACATGTCCGGAAACCAGGTGGAGCTTTTGAGGGTAAATGAGCAGTACTGCAAAATCACAGGGACAAGCGCGGTGGAGCTGGAAGAGCGGCATAAAAATGTTGTGAATGATGTTTACCAGGAAGACAGGGAGGAGCTTTTTAAAATCTTTGGAGCTGCCTGCAAAGACAGATTCCGGGGAGGGGAGGGGGAACTGCGGTACCTGAAAGGCGACGGCAGCATCATGTGGATGCATCTTCGGGCCTTTTTCCTGAGAGAGCAGGACGGACACAGGCTGTTCTACGGTTCGGTCAGCGATATCTCACAGCAGAAGCGGAAGGAGCAGCAGCTTGAATCTTCCCAGAGGGCTTTGGCAGCCGTCGTTAATATCTCCGACAGAAATACGGCGTTTATGAAGCTGGCGGAAGAAAACAGGAGGGCGGCGGCATCGATTTTTGCCCAGATGACGCCGGGAGGAATGATTGGAGGATACTGTGAAGAAGGTTTTCCGCTTTATTTTGCCAACTATGAGATGGTGAAACTGCTGGGGTATGATTCCTATGATGAATTGTCCAAAGCGATAGGCGGGCTGGTGTTAAACACAATCCACCCGGATGACCGGGAACAGGTGGCAAAGGATATCGGCTCTGAATATTACGCAGGACTGGAATATACGACAACCTATCGGATGCCGAAAAAGGACGGAACCTGGTTCTGGACGCTCGACAAAGGAAAGGTGGTGCGCGCCGAGGACGGTCGTTTGGCGATTGTCAGTGCCTGCACCGATATTTCGGAAACCATGTTTGTACAGCAGCAGCTTTCGGAGAGAAACGCCGCGCTTCTGCGCCAGAATCAGGAACTGCATTTTATGTACAATGATATGCCGGGCGGATATCACAGGTGTGCCAAATCACCTGGTTTTCCTTTTATTTATATCAGCAACCGTTTTCTGGGGATTTTCGGATATACCAGACAGGAAATTAAAGATAAATTTAACGACAAATTTATCAATATGGTTCATCCGGATGACCGGAGCAACGTAATCCAGGGGGTTGAATATCTGAAGGAGTGTGAGGAAGTCCACGATCTGGAGTACAGAATGCTAGGTAAGAATGGATATACATGGGTAATTGACCAGAGCCGCTATATGGAGTACGGCGGCAAGACTTTTTTTCAGGGAGTGGTACTCGACGTCACGGAGACGGTGGAACTGCGCAATAAGATGAAACTGCTTATGAAACATATGCCGGAGTCCGTTTATCTGCTTACATACAGGAATGATTGTCTATATTCCCAGGTTCTCGCCAAAGGTTTATTCAGCCGCTGGCCCTATACAGAGTCTGCATACAGAGCCATGTTTGCAGCCGGGGTCAGTGAAAACGCGGCGGGAAACGGAACGGAAAGCCTGGATGAGCGGCTGAAACAGGCAGTTCTCCACAGAAAAAGCTTTCAGGATGTCACCTGTATCACGGTGCCCGGTGAACCGCCTGTTTGGATAAGCCTGGATGCAAGATATATCAGTGAAGGAGCGGACGGAATTGTCTATCTCTGTATCTGCGCCGATGTCACTTATATCAAGGAAAAAGAACAGGAATTGTGGCTTGTGAGAAAAAAGATGGAAAGTATTCTGCGTCAGGCAGGGATTAACAGTCTGGACTGGGATATAGAAAACAATATTCTGTATCTGAGCCAGGTATCCGGCCAGCCGCAACCAGCCGGCGCCGCCGAACTGGGAAAAAATGTCAGTATCCAGGTGATCGAACATTTTTCTGAAACCGCAAAAAACTGGAATGTGGTATCTGGGGAGCACAGGGAAGATTTCCTTCGCTATATTTCCCGCGTATATCAAAACAGGGACAATACGGGACTCAGCTGTGAATTTGAGATACAGCGGGAGGGAGAGAACCGGAAGTGGTACTGGGTGGTATGCGAGACGATATGCAGCAGCTCAGGAAAACCTGTCAAGGCGGTCGGTTACTATATCGATATTACGAGGGAAAAGAATGCGGCGATTGAGAGCAGAGCCAATAGAAAAGCGCTGGAGCTGCTTCGCGAACAGGAGGAACGTCTGACCAGAATGGCGGAGACGGATGCGCTGACGGGCCTTTATAACAGGCAGACGGCGATACCCAGAATCAAAAGTTTCCTGAGCAGTATGGATGGGCAGACAGCGGCCCTGATTATGCTTGATTTAGATAATTTCAAGTTGGTAAACGACGTATTCGGCCATGTGTTCGGGGATTCGGTTATCGCAGGCAATGCAAAAAAGCTGAAAAGCTTTTTCCGGGCAGACGATATAATCTGCCGGATTGGAGGCGATGAATTCCTTGTTCTCTGTAAAAATATCTGTGAGAAAGATTTGAACAGGAAGATTACACAGATGATAGAGGACATGGTTATGAGCTGTGAGAATGACGGAAGGAAAATGATATTTTCCGTTTCAGCCGGTTATGCCATGGCTCCGGAGCAGGGAACCGGTTTCGATGAATTATATGAGAAAGCCGATATAGCGCTGTTCGCGGCAAAGACAGGAGGAAGAGGAACCTTCAGGAAATATGAAGTATCGATGAAAAAAACGAGATATGAATTGGCGGGCAGAAATTAATGCCCGCCGTTTTTTTCCAACGAAATATTCCAGGCAGCGTTCGCCGGCAGACCGGTTCCTTTTTCTGGAAATTACAGGAGGCATAAAATGGGGAAAAAAAGGCTATTCTTACAGAAAGAAAGTAAATCAGGAGGCGGTTAGAAATGAATAATGAATTTGAGATAGTCAGTGTCAAGGGGCGGGAGATTCTGGATTCCCGCGGGAACCCTACGATAGAAGCAGAAGTAACACTGGAAAATGGAGCGGTAGGCAGGGCGGCGGTACCCTCAGGGGCATCCACCGGTAAATTCGAAGCGGTGGAACTCAGGGACCGTGATACACGGTATCATGGACTTGGAGTAAGCACCGCCGCAGGCAATATCGTCAATGTAATCGGCGAGACGGTTCTGTTTGAAAATGCGCTGGAGCAGAGAAAAATAGACCGGCTTATGATAGATGCCGACGGAACGGAAAACAAGGAAAAACTGGGAGCCAACGCAATTCTCGGTGTATCGATGGCCGTTGCAAGAGCTGCGGCCGAAGGCCTTCATATCCCGCTGTACCGGTATCTCGGAGGAATCGGGGCATCGACGCTGCCTGTTCCGATGATGAATATCCTGAACGGCGGCCGACATGCGGACAATACGGTGGATTTGCAGGAATTCATGATTATGCCTGTCGGGGCATCCGGCTTTTCCGAAGGTTTGAGAATGTGTTCGGAAATTTACCACACACTGAAAAAGGTATTAAATGAGGGCGGATACAGTACGGCTGTCGGCGACGAGGGAGGATTTGCCCCAAATCTTAAAAATGCCGAGGAAGTGCTGGAGACGATCGTAAAGGCGGTCGAGAAAAGCGGTTATCATCCCGGCTACGACATTAAAATCGCCATCGACGCCGCATCCAGCGAGCTTTACGATGAGGCCAGCGGACTGTACCTGTTCCCGGGTGAGACTGCGATGAACGGCCGGGAGATACGGCGCACGGCCGGGGAGATGGTGGACTATTATAAGAGACTGATAGGCAAATTCCCCATCTGTTCCATCGAGGACGGCCTCCAGGAAGATGACTGGGAGGGCTGGAAACGGCTGACGGATGAACTCGGTAAGAAGATTCAGCTGGTGGGAGACGATCTCTTCGTTACAAATACCAAGAGGCTCAGCAGAGGAATCAAAGAGGGTGTGGCCAACTCTATCCTTGTCAAAGTAAACCAGATAGGTACGCTGACAGAGAGCTTTGATGCCATAGAGATGGCGAAAAAAGCGGGATATACCACAGTGATTTCCCACCGTTCGGGCGAGACGGAGGATTCCTTCATAGCCGATATTGCAGTAGCGGTAAATTCCGGACAGATTAAAACCGGAGCGCCGTGCCGTTCCGATCGTGTGGCGAAATATAACCAGCTTTTGAGGATTGAAGAGCAGCTCCGATAAGAGTGCCGGCCGTACCGCTGTCATTTCTCTCTGAACACGGATAAGAAGATAATGCATAAAACCTGCCGTCAGGCAGCCTGGTGGAAAAGGGCTGTGTGGCGGCAGGTTTTTGTATCTGATACCACAATATTTATATTGTGAAAATATGAAAATAATACTGTTAGACATTGACATAATTTGGTGATATTATGATCACAAAAATAGAGAAAAAAGAATGAAAAAACATATAATATTCTGTAATTACAGGAGGGAAGCATGAAAAAAGTCGTATTAATGGACTGCACGCTGCGGGATGGCGCCAATGTGGTCGGAAAAGGGTTTTCAGCGGAAATCACGGATATGGTGTTAGATGGCCTGACAGCATGCCGTGTGCCAATCATAGAATTTGGAAATGCAGGAGGCATCGGCGCTTATGAGGTAGCCGGATTCACGGCGGCGGAGACGGATGAAACTTATCTGGAGATTGCAAAAAAATATCTGGACAGAGGCTCCGAGCTCGGAATGTTTTTAAATGCAAAGAGATACCGTGAAAAAAATGTGACGCTTGCAAAGGAGAGCGGTTTATCCTTCCTGAGGGTCGGAGCTGACGCCGGGGATGCCGATATAGCCGTTCAGGCAGTCAAAACTGCCACTCCAGTTTCGTGAAACGGTTCCGGGAGATTTCAGAAGAAATGGATGTCAATCTGTTCCGTTTGATTGTTGAAGTATCAAAGCAGGATCAGAAAGCGCCGTCGGAAGAAATGATTCGGACGATTGCCGCTCAGATAAAAGGAGGAGCCTGATATGATAAAAGTTATTTTAGCGGGAAATTATCCGGAACAGACATACGAAAAGTTAAGAAAACTCCTGCCGGAACAGAAGTTTGAGCTGGAGGAGGTAAATGAACAAAGTCAATTTGATGCGGTTACGGATGCCGAAATTATCATCCTCCGGATTTTTAAGGCGCCGAAAGAGGTGTTTGAAAGGAATCCGAAGTTAAAAATGATCCTGCGCTGGGGAGCCGGATTTGATTCTGTTGATATAGAGGAAGCGGGAAAAAGAGGCATTCCGGTAACCAATACCCCGGGGGCAAATGCAAATGCGGTGTCGGAACTGACAGTGATGCTGATGCTGGCGCTGGGGCGTAAACTGCAGTGCCATATGGAGTCTTTGAAGAACGGAATCTGGAGCAAGAACACATTTTTGAACCAGTCATACTGTCTGAATCAGAAACGGGTCGGCATTATCGGCGGAGGAAACATTGGCCGTCAGGTTGCGGCGAAGGTGCAGGCATTTGGCGCTTCGGTTCAGTATTATGATGCGGTCCGGCTTCCGCAGGAGATGGAAGAACAGTGGAAGATGGCATATCTGCCATTGGACGAGCTGCTGCAAACGTCTGATATCGTAACTCTTCATGTGCCGCTTGTTGATGAGACGCGTCATATGATTGGGGAAGAACAAATTAAAAAAATGAAAGAGGGGGCAATTTTAATTAACACGGCCCGGGGAGGCCTTGTAGATGATGTGGCTCTGGTAAAAGCGGTGCGTACCGGAATGTTATCCGGCGCCGGCCTGGATGTCGTAGAGCGGGAACCGCTGTCCGCACAGGACGAACTGCTTCACAATCCGAACATTATTGTGACTCCCCATATCGGAGGCGGAACGGCTGATTTGGGAGATATTATAATTCCAATGCTGGTAAATGATATCCTGAGATTATCAGAGGGAGAGGAACCGGAACATATTGTAAACAAGAAATATTTCAGATGATGAAAGTACGAAGGGAGAATGGGAATGAGTGAGATTGCAAGGGTTTTATATGATTTGGGGATTTTGAGTATTTTGCTGCTGTTAGGTGTTTTCCTCAGGAAGAAGGTACGGTTTCTGCAGAATCTTTACATACCGGCTTCGCTGCTCGGAGGATTCTGCGGCTTGATGCTGGGGCCGCAGATCCTCGGTTCATTTGCACCTTTCAGCCTTCCTATCGGAGGCACGATATCAAAATGGCCGGGAATGCTGGTAAATATTGTACTGGGCGTATCATTTTTTGGCTCGGCACAGAATAAAAATTTTGGAAAGACAGCATTATCTGCCGTTACGGTGGGCGGTATTGCCCATCAGGCGCAGGTTGTGGCCGGACTTATCGTAACCATCATAATGATGACGTTCTATACGGACCTTCCGCTGGCATTTGGCCTGACTCCGGTATTTGGCTTTCATGGGGGCCACGGAACGGCCAATGCAGCCGGAGCGGCGCTGGAAGCAGCCGGGTGGGCTGATGGTGTATCGGTATCGAATACAATGGCAACGGCCGGTCTGCTGTCCGGTATTATTATAGGTATGCTTATCATTAACATCGGGGTTCGAAGAGGGTATGCGAAGCTCGTTTCCAAACCGCAGGATATTTCCCGTTCAATTAAAGAGGGAATCGTACCGAAAGAAGAAAGACGCTCTATCGGTTCAGGCGTAACCTACAATGATGCGCTGGATCCGCTGGCCCTGCAGCTTGCTTTTGTCGGAATCATTCTGCTGATGGCCCACGGGCTGTCTGTCGGATTAGTTGCGATTCATCCGATTCTCAGCAATATACCTGAATTTGCCTGTGCAATGGTCAGCGGCGCGTTCCTCTCGTTTGTGATGAAAAAAATGGGGATTGGAGATTATATTGACAGAGCGACAATCAGCCGTATTTCAGGAGTGGCGCTTGATTTCCTTGTATGCTCGGCGATTGCAACACTTTCGATAAAGGTGTTTGCACTTTATCTGGTTCCGATGGTAGTGACGATCGCGGTCGTTGTTCTGGTAAATTTATTCGTAAACTTTTATTTTTCATGGAAAGTCTTCGATGAGGACTGGTTCGAGCGAGCGCTTGGAAGCTATGGCCTGGAGAGCGGTGTCCTGGCAACCGGACTGATGCTTTTAAGGGTAGTTGACCCGGAATTTAAGACAAGTGGACAGGAATCGGCAGCAGCATCAGCAGCGCTTTGTTATCCATGGTCGCTTCCATATATTATGTTTATGCCGGCATTTGCTTTTGCGGCTTCAAAATGGACCATTTTAGGTATCAGTGTGGCTCTTTTAGTAGTGTTTTTGATTATCGCGCGGGTCTGCTTCTGGCATCCGGAGCGGAAATTAAGTGATATTTTATCCGGGAAAAGTTCCCGTCCGGTACAGAATCAGGACGCACTGAAATAAAACAGGGTGAGAGAGGGGAAATATGCAGGATCTGATTTTGAAAAATGGATATCTCTTTGATCCTCCGAACGGATATACAGGACAAAGAGGAGATGTGGCGATACAGGATGGACGAATCACAGGTGTCGGGAAGACAGAGGAAGAAGCGTCCCAGACAGTGGATGTAACCGGACTTGCCGTCACTCCGGGATTGATTGATTTCCATGCGCATTTTTACCATGGCGGGACGAATACGGCGCTGGAGTTTTACCGGTACCTCTCAGATGGCGTCACAAACGCAGTCGATGCGGGCAGCGCAGGTGACTCCAATATAGAGAGCTTTATCCACTTATTGAGCGAGCGTGAGCGCAGAAATGTGAAGCTCTATTTAAACCTGGCCTCAGAGGGACTCAGCTGTCTCGGAGATCACAATGAAAATATAAATCCAAAGTATTTTAATGAGCAAAAAATACTTAGGATATGCAAACGATATTCCGATCTGATTGCCGGCCTTAAGCTTAGAATCAGCGCAGAGATTGCAACGGACAGTCAAACCACCAGCTTTGATGCGCTGCGGCGGGGGATTGAAATCGCACAGCGCTGCGGACTTCCGTTATCGGTTCATATGCCGAATTTTCAAGGGGAATTAAGCGGGCTGATTGATATCTTGCGGCCAGGGGATATTTTTTGCCATGTCTATACACCTCAAAAAGGAATATTGGAGGATGGAAGTGTTTCAGAGGAAATGAAACGGGCGGTTCAAAAAGGCATTATCCTGGAATCTGCATGCGGAAAAGGACATTTTGGACACGAATGCGCAGGAAAAGCAATTCAGGCAGGGATTGAGCCAAATATAATTTCCGGAGATTTTACAAAAAACACCCATCATTTTGAACCGGCAGTTTCCCTGCCTTACCTGATGTCACGATTTCTGGGACTCGGACTGTCTTTTGAAAAAGTGCTTTCGTGCTGTACAACGGAACCTGCAAAACAGATGGGCATGGAAGGAAAAATCGGCTGCCTTAAAACAGGCGCCTTTGCCAATATTGCAGTTTTAGAGAGAAGACAGAAGGACATTGTGTTTGTGGATGTCAAGGGAAAAGAGGTCAGAGGAAACGAGCTGATTATTCCTGTAATGACAATTTTAGAGGGAGAACCTGTTTACCGTAATATGAGCGCCTTTTAGAGAACTGTGATAAGCAGTTGGGGATGACGCCGGTACCTGCCTTCACGACAAAATATATATTTCAAACAAATGGTTGTCTTTCAGGAAAAAATATGGTATGATACAGTTGTTTGACTATAGGAGGTGCTAAAATGATAAGAGGTATTCTCACCTTTTTATTCGTTGCGATTTGCTTATTTTTATCAGTAGTAATCTTACTTCAGGAAGGTAAATCCGCAGGCCTGTCCGGTTCCATCAGCGGTATGGCAGACAGCTACTGGGGAAAGAATAAGAGCCGTTCCATGGAAGGCAAGTTGGAGAAGATGACAAAATATGGTGCATTTCTCTGGCTGGTGCTTGCATTTATATTGAACCTGAAAGTATTGTAATCCGGACACTCCTGGCAGCAGGGGTGTTTTTTTCTTTACAGGAAAGGAAATTTTGTGTTTTTTTGCATGTAACCGGAGAATTTCCTGCATAATAAGAAAAAGAAAACTAATGGAGAATTAAATTGAAAATCAAGGATAAAATTAAAAAGAAATTAAAACCCGGAAAAAAGCCGGGGAAACACACAGAGCGTATCAGTTCCCGCACTGAGAAAGACAGAGGGCGGGAGAGGACGGGAAGTGTGCCAGCAGATACGAAGAACCGAGAAAAGTCCGGGGGCAGGGAGTATTTTGAGCCTGAAAAGGATGCGGAATTTCTGAGAAGAAAGCAGATGATTCTGGCACTGATGAATGACAAAGCCTACGTCCCCATGAAGATGAAGGAACTGGCAATACTTCTCGATATACCGAAGGAACAGAGAAGGGAACTTAAGTCTGTGCTGGATGCGCTGTTAAAGGAAGGCCAGATCAGCCTGTCCGCGAAAGGAAAACTCGGCAGGCCGGAAACATTTGCCCTGACGGGCATTTTTACCGGCCACTCCAAGGGATTTGGCTTTGTGTCGGTAGAAGGCAGAGAAAAGGATGTCTTCATTCCCGGTGACAGGACGGGCGGCGCCATGCATGGCGATAAGGTGCAGATTGTCATCGAGGAGGAAGATAACGGGAAACGGGCGGAAGGCTGTGTTGTCCGTGTTCTGGAACATGCCAATGAAAATCTGGTCGGCATCTATGAAAAGAGCAAGGGATTCGGTTTTGTGATTCCGGATAACCAGAAAGTTTCAAAGGACATTTTTATTCCCCAGGGGTGTGACGCGGGAGCGGTGACCGGCCATAAAGTGGTTGTCAGAATTAAAGATTTCGGTGACGGTAAGGGAAAGAAGCCTGAGGGTGTTATCACAGAGATTCTGGGGCATATCAACGATCCGGGGATTGATATCCTGTCCATTGTGCGGGCCTATAATCTGCCGGAGGAGTTCCCGGAAGCGGTGACGGAACAGTTAAAGAGGATTCCGGATCAAGTGCTGCCGGAGGAGCTGGCGGGAAGAAAGGATCTGAGAGAACTTCAGACCGTCACAATCGACGGGGAGGAGGCAAAGGATCTGGATGATGCGATTACGATTAAAAAAACGCAGGGCGGATATGAACTGGGTGTCCATATCGCCGATGTCACCCACTACGTCAGAGAACACAGTCCACTAGACGAGGAAGCGCTCAAGAGAGGAACCAGCGTGTATCTGACCGACCGCGTGATTCCGATGCTCCCCCATAAGCTGTCCAACGGTATCTGTTCCCTGAACCAGGGAGAGGACCGGCTTGCGCTCAGCTGTCTGATGGATATCGATGAGAAGGGAACTGTAACCGGACATGAGATTGCCGAGACAGTAATCCGTGTAGACAGGCGGATGACATATACGGCGGTCAATGCAGTGATTACGGAGCATGATCCGGAAGCGATGAAGGAATATGAGGGCTTTACCGGTATGTTTGAGCTGATGAAGGAACTGGCCGATATTCTGAGGAAGAAACGCCACAGCCGCGGTTCCATTGATTTCGATTTTCCGGAGAGTAAGATCGTACTGGATGAGAAGGGCCGGCCTGTCGAAATCAAACCCTATGACAGAAATGCAGCTACCCGCCTGATTGAGGATTTTATGCTGCTCGCGAACGAGACGGTGGCAGAGGATTACTTCTGGCAGGAAATTCCGTTCCTTTACAGGACACATGACAATCCTGATGAGGAAAAGATGAAGAAGCTGGGGACATTCATCAATAATTTTGGTTATACAATCCGCATGCCCGGTGGGGAGGTGCATCCGAAGGAGCTGCAAAAGCTGCTTGATAAGGTGGAAGGCACGCCGGAGGAGGCTCTTATCAGCCGCCTGACCCTGCGCTCCATGAAGCAGGCAAAATATACTACCCAGAATTCGGGGCATTTTGGCCTGGCGACAAAATATTATACTCATTTCACTTCCCCTATCAGACGGTACCCGGATCTTCAGATACACCGCATTATCAAGGAATGCCTGAACGGAAAGATGGATGGAAAACGAGTGTCTCATTACGAAAAGATTCTTCCCGAGGTATCGGTTAAAACGTCGGCCCTTGAGCGGAGAGCGGACGAGGCGGAGCGGGAGACTGATAAGATGAAGAAAGTCCAGTATATGGAACAGTTCATCGGAGAAGAATTTGAAGGCGTCATCTCCGGCGTGACCAACTGGGGTTTCTATGTGGAGCTGCCGAATACAGTGGAGGGGCTGGTGCATATCCATGAGCTGCGCGACGATTACTATCTTTTCGATGAACTCCATTACGAACTGATCGGTGAGATGACAAGAAGGACTTATAAATTAGGTCAGCCATTACGGGTGCAGGTAACAGGCTGCGACCGTTTTGCAAAGACCATCGACTTTATTCCGGCCGGCAATATAAACACGGCAAGATAGCGGAATAAAACAGGAGGATAAGAAACAAAATGGGAAAAGAGAGCGTAAAATTAATTGCCAATAATAAGAAAGCATACCACGATTACTTTATTGATGAAAAATACGAGGCGGGAATTGAGCTGTTTGGTACGGAGGTAAAGTCGCTCCGTATGGGTAAATGCAGTATCAAGGAATCTTTTATTAAGATTGAGAACAACCAGGTCTATGTTTACGGTATGCATATCAGTCCTTATGAAAAAGGCAATATTTTCAATAAAGATCCGCTGCGCAGCAGGAAACTGCTGCTGCACAAGCTGGAAATCAGGAAGCTGCAGGCCAAGATAAAGGAAAAGGGCTATACCCTGGTCCCGCTTCAGGTCTTTTTCAAAGGCAGTCTGGTAAAGGTGGAGATTGGACTGGCAAGAGGTAAAAAGCTCTACGATAAGAGGGATGATATAGCAAAAAAAGATGCAAAGCGCGAGATTGAGCGCGAGTTTAAGGCAAGAAACAGCTAGAAACCGTTGGACAGCAGCAGAAATTTAATATGACAGCTCATTGGCAGTCGGCGGGTAACCGGCTCAAAAAAAGGATGTGAGTTGTGGGCTGTTATTAAAAGGCAGAGAATAGATGTATTACAGGCAGGAAATAGCAAAAAATTGCGGGCCGGCCCCATTGACAGACGATACGGTTAGTGATATGATAATGGGGCATAAAACCCGTTAAACGGGGCAGTACCGGTTTCGACAGGGATCATGCAGCTGGTGAAGCTATCCGCATGCGATGCGTTAAATGGCAAACTTAAAATTAAACGCTAACAATAATAAATTAGCTTACGCAGCCTAATTCGGCTGTTGTCAGCCTTAGAGCACTCACACTTTAAGAATCTGGCATCGACTATGTGAGAAACGATAGTGGGAGGGTTCCGGACCGCTAGTCGTATCAGGGACTACTGAAGTTCTGAGGATGTTCGTTTCCGCAGGATAGAGGGAATGTCAAAGAACGGACTATGATAGTAGAAGAACAGGGAATTGGTTTTTGGACACGGGTTCAACTCCCGTCTGCTCCATCACAATTGTTAGGACAAAATAGATGCAGATTTGCATTTGTTTTGTCCTGACTTTTTTGTTATACAGAAACCAAGATTATTTATATAATAGGGGGACAAATGAAATATCATTCTATGATACCTGAGTTAACAATATCGGACATTGAAATAACCAAAGATTTTTATCTTAACAAACTAGGGTTTACTCTTGAATATGAGCGAGAAGAGGATAAATTTATTTTTTTATCGTATAATGGAAGTCAATTTATGTTTGAGCAGATACACGAAGAAGGTTGGAATATAGGTAAATTAGAATATCCATTTGGTCGAGGCATTAATTTTTCAATTCGCGCTCCCAATATTCGCAAACAATATCAAGCAGTAATCGATTGTAATATAAAACTGTTCAGGGAACTTCAAGAAGCAACTTATAAATGTGGTAATGAAGAAATCTTAGAAGTACAATTTTTAATACAAGACCCTGATGGGTATCTGTTGCGCTTTACAAATTAGCTGTGTCCGCCGAATGAGCATAATCCCCACTGCATCTATTTTATACTAATGACACAAAACGGGGCTGTAAAAAAACAGCACCTAATTAGGTACTTATTTTACATCTCTTTTTTGATGGCGGTGCCCTGCGCGCGGATCATACAGGTTATCGTTTAACAGGAGAACTTTCCTGTTAAAAAAACAGGGAGTTGAGAAGATTGAACTCCCAACTGCCCTGCTTTAGTCTTCCGAAGTAAACCCCCTCATGTATACTTCCACGACGCTGTGGATCAATCCATCCCCATTCAGCGGTTCCGATTCATATTCATGGAATGCCGTCCAAAACTGCTCGTATTCACATTGTGACAGAACCATTTCTCCGGTTGCTTCGGCGCGTTCCTTGTATTTATAATATAGATTAAATAATTGCTGCTTTAAGGTTTCACGTCTGGCGTTGTTTCTCCGTTCTTCCATATCATCCATCTTGTGTTCGATTTCCTGGAGCATTTGGCTCAGCACATTAAATTTATCTCGGGTAACCTTGTTATCCGTCTTGCCCGACTCCTTGATATCCCTGATATCATTCATAATGGAGGTCAGCTTTTCTTCGTGCTTTAACAGCATGGAGCTTTCCTCCTTCTTTTTGATTGTCCACTTTGTTTCAAAGCCAATCAGATCACAGAATTTCACGAAAATATTACCAAGCTGTGTCACAGCCAGCATTGCCGCCAATACAGCGACGAAAACACTGACGATCCCCATATTTAATAACTGCTCTATGTAGTTCAAGTCATTTACCACCCCTTTCTATAGTCCGGCAGTCATGGGAAAATCAATTCACCATCGCTGCTGATAAAGTAGGTTCCCGATGTATTTTCCATCATGTAGCCTTCTTCGTCGAATTTATAGATTTTACCTCCTATTATTTCAATGTCATCCACGGTACAGGTGTAGTTTTTGTGGATATACCACCATTTGAAGGGAGAGGAAACCGTTGCCTCATATATCCAGCCGCCATTCAGGTATCTGGCCGAAATCCAGCCTTTTTTGTCCGGGAGATAGTACCAGACGTCACCCATGACAAATGCTTTTTTATCCGGGAATACCCGTTCCCCATTTTTTAAGGAACCGATGCTCTTACCTGTTTTAGGAAAGTCACGGATGTTAAGTGTCGAATCAACAGAAACGGTGAGGCCGAGATCTCCGGATGAGACTGCGTATGTTTGGAGTTCCGGCAAAGAAGTATTTGCTGCGATTGAATCCCAGTCCAGTTCGATAAAATGATCGCCGTTTGCAATACAGGAATAGGATGAATACTGTTTCATATGATGGACGCCGCCTCCATTGGGAACAGCACCTTTTACCGAGGTGTTTCCGCCGTTTGTCCAAAAGGCCGTTTCATCGTCTGAGACTCTGATTACATCTTCCGTATGATTATGCCTGGAACCGTTCCAGTGCAGGTATATTCTTCCGGGAGCCGGCGTGGAATAGATATATTGCTTCACTGTATTTCTCTCTAATGACCGGAATGTTTCAAAGAGTGACTGGCAGTTAATAAACCAGGTTTGATGAAAAAGCTTCTGGGCATCTTCCAGCCCTATCACGTGTACATACGCCATAAACTTCCAGATGGCGCACCAGTAGGAACCCTGAAGGTTAGGAAAGCCGGATTCATAAGCCTCCTTCCACATCCATACGACGTTGTCAGAACCGGCTCCTTTTGTCTTTTCATAGATATAACTGATTCCCGGCCAGGATTTTTCAAGATATCCGTCCCAGGATTTCTCATAGGCAATGACTTCTTTTATGATTTGGTCTTTTGATTTTGTCGTCATTTAGCATCTCCAATTTCGTTCATGAGTAATTCCTGTGCATCATGCTCTGCCTGAATGCGGAGAAGAACATTATAATCAATAAACGGATAGAGACTGAAACCGGTAAATATTTTATTACCGGCATCGTCAAGGACATGAATCTCATTCCCTGACTCATCTTTTCTGTTGGTTCCATCTTCATTTAATTCAAATTGGTATTGTGGCTCGTATTTGTAGCCGCATATGTAAGAGTCACATTTGCCCGGAAAGCTGTCATCATCGATTTCGTATTCGGTTAAACCAGAACGGGTAGTTGCATTGATATCACATATTTCATGGTATTCGTTCGTGAAAATTTTCATAGAGGGATGTCCTTTCTTATAGATAAAATTTATAAAGTAGTTTATTGTATATTGAGAAAATTATTAAACAAGGAGAGAAAAAGATGAGATACGACACTTATTTAAAAAGAGGAAATTTGGCGGACAGTACAATTGGCAATTATATGTGGACGTTCAATTATTTTAATAATCATTACCCTGAGTTGATTCCTGTTTGTGAATCGTTTCGGATTCTTTATTAATCTCCTGCGATATGGAAAGTTTTTGTTCTGTGTTATTGCTGTTAATTGTGTTCATGAGTTTTCCTCCTTCGCTTTTGCGTATAGTGTAAGGTATTTGGATTGCAAGCATAAGCTAGTTATGCTATCGTACACATAAAATTTATACATTGAATTGGCATATACTTTTAAGAAATTCCAGCCAGTTAGATTTAATGCAGTTGTTATTCTAAATTTGCTTCTGGTATCGCCAGGTACATACAAGGCAATGCCATTACTATCAATGGAAGTATTATACGCTCCATAATAACCCCATTCAACATTAACAGTACTTCCATTTATTAATACTGATGGAGTTAATAACGGTTCCATCGTTCCAGTAACACCAAAGATGGTTACACCTTTTTTGATGTTACTGGACACCAGGTTTGTATTACCCGCCACGGTAATAGATCCACTAGCGTATCTGCCAGCCGCTATAGCTGTTTTATTCGATGTTCCGGGTGTAATGGTTGTTGCTCCCTGAGATGGAATCGTCCCAGTGATTTTACTGCCACTAACCCATGCTGTCTTTCCGGATAGAGTTTGTTTTTAAATTAAAGGAGAGCCGCATGGACTCTCCAGGTTACACATTACTTAAGTTTTTGACAAGAATATTTTATAAATATGCCCATCGATATCACCACCTGCGGAGGCTTGTAAGTAAGTAAAAAAGTTAAATGCGTAAATATAGTAGTTACCTTGATACGACGATATGTCTAATATGCCAGTCCCTACACTGGAAGAAGTTGACCTAAACAGTTTACGTGCTGTCATATCCGACGCCGAAGCCGCAGATGACGAGGTCGATATCCCTACCTGAAAATAATAACCGTGCGTGGTCGCGTTTGGCACCGTTGCTTCTATTTTTAGATAGTTATATACTGTTAAATCAATGAGCTGGTTTAAGCGTCCATAACTTTTGCGGTTTAACTGTAAAAAATTCCCACTTACCGTAGCATTAGTCATACCCGTCGTTTGAAGGTTAGACCATGTACCATTATTAAATAAGTACAATGGTGAAGAAATATAACCTTCCCACGTCCCGGTAACTCCAAATATGGAGACGCCCTTTTTGATATTGGCGGCGACTAAATTCGAGTTTCCTGCTACAGTGATATTGCCGTTCGCATATCTGCCGGCTGCTATGGCAGTCTTTGCCGACGTACCAGGCGTGATGGTGGCCGCGCCCTGAGACGGGATAGTCCCAGTGATTTTACTACCATTAACCCATGCTGTCTTTCCGGATAGAATATTATTAGCCACTGCTGTACCAGATGTATGACTAGCTAAGCTGTTAACTGTTACTGTTCCTCCTGTCGTATAACCCACTGGGATTGCCTTTGACTGACCACAGTTTAATGTCGCCCTTATTGCCCCATTATTAGGCATTGTCCCGGTCACTGGTTCACCGTCTTTATTGATAATTACCTTTGGAGCTACTACATCGGCAGCGGTGGCCGTGATGAAATCTAAATCAGTACCTCCTGATTTTAAAAGAATACATTCTGACATTATATACACCTCCAATCTAATTGAAGGTGTTGTACAGTTGCTAAATATTCAGATAATTTCTCTGGGGGGGGGGTAAAAGTGTTGCAACTTATCATGATTTGTTCTCCTTAACTCCTATTTCATCTAGAATTTCCATTTTTTCTTCCGATGATAATTTATGATAATTTCCGATGATTTTTTTTGGATCTTCCCCAGCACCTTTTCGAATGAATAAGGCTCTAATAATAATATTCTTCTGAATTGTGTTCAACATTACACAGCACCCCCTATTATGTCGGCCATTACCAAGGTTAATTCACGATTATCTAATGTGAGTTGTTGCACTTGTTGTTCTTGAGTAGGAACATGTTTTATTTCCATTTCTATCCCATCTTTTTGTATTCTCCAAAATTGTCTGTCATGATATAGATCTCCAATTACACAGGGATACTGTAGACAATCTACCGCCATTGCTTTTTCGCCATATACAGCGCGGGCTATCCGGTTCGCGTCTTCATAGTTGTCACCAACTGTAATGTTTTGGACTATTCCATTTTCATCAACCATTGAATATACCTGATGCACTAACATGTTTTCACCTCCTGATAATTTTTAGTAGACATGGAGCAATACGATACCTGATCCACCAGTACCGCCTCCTCCTTTGAGACTGCCACCCCCAGCTCCTCCGCCAGTATTTGCTACGCCATTAGCGCCAGCTCCTCCACCCATCGCTCCGTTTCCTCCGCCCCCGGCTCCCCCGGTTCCGGGCGAATAGCCATTGTAGGGACCATATCTGTTGCCGCCGCCACCGCCACCTGCATATAAGGTTCCATTTCCCCAAGTTCTGGTGGTAGTATGTTGCCCTCTTCCGTTGTTACCGTTCCCAGCAGAGCCGCCACTGGTTCTACCCCCATCAGAACCATCGCTACCACCATTTCCAGAAATTTTTCCATATCCACCTGTGTGAACTCCTGCTCCACCTCCGGAACCTCCGTTAGCCATACCAGGTGCATTATCGCCATCGCCATGCCATCCTCCTTTGGCTTCAAGAACTTTTCCAGACGTCCTAGAAACAAATGATGAACCGCCACAGCAAGTACCAGTTATTACAGATGAAGAATATATATTTCCAGCTCCTATCCCAATTGAAAGGGACTCACCTGGTGATACAGCTACTCCATATACAACACCAGTATACCCCCCACCGCCACCGTTTCCTTCATAATCAGCATTTGCCGAGCTGGCCCCTCCACCGCCGCCAACTGCAAAAGCGTCCATTTTAGAATATCCGATGGGAATCGTATAAGTACTATTCTGTGTGAATGTTAACCACAGTTCTTGCTGCGTTGCTGCATAAGCATTTGTCACACCACTATACATCGTCCTGGCACTACAGGTCGCATATGACCTTAGACTGAAATAGTAGGTTGTGCCCAATGCTGGTAGTGTTACGATAATCTGACTCCATCCTCCGGGAGCCGTATTGCTCCCAGCCCCAGCGTAAATGACACTTCCGGCAGTTCCAGGATATCCACCAGTGCCATACCTGATTTCAACTCCTGAAAAGGGCTTTCCGGTCGCCGCATACGGATTCTGCCATTTAAGCAGTATTTGTTTTCCTCCATACGCGGCTGCACTAAAAGACAATATACTGTTGACAGCCATGCCACCCGTACGAAGAGCGCCGTCCTTCCAATAAGTTTTTCCGCTGTAGACATATCCATCCGTAGCAGTACAAGCAGTTTGACTAGCTAAACTTTTTGCCGTTACCTTCCCGGAACCGCCGTGTTTTCCGGCAGGGATTGTTACGGAAGCACCGGCTACTAAATCAGAAGAATTCCAGTTACCGCGATCTATTATAGTTCCAATTATTGGTTCACCATCTTTGTCAACAGATACTTTTGGAGCTACTATATCAGCGGCGATAGCTGTAACGACGTCTAAATCTGCACCGCCACCGGATTTCACTAAAATGCTTTCAGACATAATTACACCCCCTTGATTTGAACTGAAAAATCTACAGTTGGTTTCTTGTTATAACAATAAAAAGTAATCGTATTAGTGCTAGACACCGCGCGATCAACCATCCCCCAAGCCTTGTTTTGTGCTTTTATGTTAACTGCCGTAGGTGATGTTCCAAGATAAATGCTGATTATTGGTCGATCATTTGCACTGGTTCCAGCGACAGATATACTTTGAGTATACGGAACAGTATTACTCCAGCCAGATGCCGAAAGAGTTGCTGTTTTTACAGCTTCAATCTTGTTGATTTTATCATTTACTTCGTTATGGTTATCATCTACTTTTTGCGTCAACAATGTTATTAATGAATCCACCTTTTCCGCAGAGTATGAAACCAAACTGGCCTGTTCAGAAGTTGGACTGTCATTAATTCCAACTGTGTTTTGGGCCACATTATTAATAAAAGTGACGACTTCTTCCGAGAAGAATCTTTGGATAGCAATAATTGCATCTCTTGTCCAATTCCATTTATCTGCATTAAAAAAACAATCCAAAACATCTGGATTGTTTTTCAATAGGTCATTACAAGCGGCTAGATTACCATCAGCAAAGTATGTATTGTATTGTCGGACGACTGGCATTAAAACCGCGTTCACGTCCGTCATTCGTTTCATGGTATCTTCTTTAATAGGGAAATTAGTCAACGGTAGGTCAACATAATTTTCAGATTTTGGCTCTATAGCTATAGCCATTAAGCGTCCCTCCTCTCAATTGCATTTTGTTTGTTTTTAATATAAGAAAAACTCTCTAAGAATTTGTAGAGAGTCATGGTCATTGTTCCTTCTAACGTAGACCAGGAAATGTTTTGGATAATATATCGTTCTGTTTTCGCAGAAACATTGGGGGTATATTCGATTTTTTGGTTCACATCCAGCCAGGGTATTATGATAAGGTTAAGCGTGACAGTATCTTTCATTGCCGTAGTTTGATAAGTGTTGTATTCAGCCTGGTTGTAGCAGAGATCGTCAGAATATAACTTTTCATAGTTCTGCCGGTGGATTATTTCGTATCCAAGATTTTCAACAGAGAATGGACAATCTGGATTATGTTCTTTGTATATGCCGTATGCCTGATATTGTCCCATCAGATACAGGCAGTTTTGAAGTTCTCCGTTTAGTGTGCGCCGGTACATAAAAACATAAGTCGTATTGCCCTTTAGCCGTCCGTCCGCTATTGAACTTCCGTCATCATTGACGATGGGAATAGGAGATAAGCCGTTAATGCTTACCTTATCGGCTCCGAGGCTATCAGAGCATATTTTAATCGCAATGCGATCTAAGTTGTCAAGGTCATCTAAGCTGGTAATTTCAGGAAGGGTAATGCTGTAAACATTGCCAGAAACAGCAGATAATTCAGCATAACGATCATTGTTTGAAAGTTCTATCACTTCGCCCCATATTTCAGTTACATTGTATATATCTTTAAAAGAGGTACTGATTAATTCATTTACCACAAGTGGACTAAGCTGAGTGTCATTAAGGATACACGGTTCGGAGTATCCGGTCGGAATCTGCCGCCAGACAAATGTGCCATCCACGTCAAAATAAAACTCCCATGAGTCATATAGCTCACAGATTGCAGTCCATACGTCGCAATAGGTTACCGAATCAGAGTATTCCAGATCATAGGGAATCTCTTTGCCGATATCCTCAATGTAATATTTCGTGATTCCGGCTTTTTTTACCAATGCTAACACTGATTGTCTAATATCTTCGCCAGCAGGAACAGTGAGAGAGTATCCTTTCATTTCTCCATTCTTTGTTCCGTCATAGTCGGCCATTAAATCAGCACAGGAAAGAGATAGATTTTTCTCTGCTCCACTGAATGTATAATTGGCGTCTATGTAAGTAAAAGTCCCGATGAGCCACCAAAGTATTTCATATTCTCTGGCAGATTCAATTCCGTAATAAACACGGAGGTATTTATCTATCCAAATTTTCTTGTCATTTCCAATTAAAAAAGAATAATCAGAAGCAAAAATATCACAATTATAGGATCTGCGCTGTTTTGCTGAAGAATCTACTGATAAAGAATCGTTCACCAGATTAGCAGTAAGAGAATCAATGATCTTGAAATTCTTGTTTAATAACTCAATTTTTACATAAACATTTTTCTCTTTTTGTCTAATCGCCCTGAAATCAGCGTCGGTGGGATAGTAAGCCATAATTCCTCCTCCTTACTCTCGGTCAACATCAGTGTCAATAAATCCGTTATCATACAAATCTGAAATCATGGTAGGATCACCGCACTCAACCCATTCAATCTGATGGGAGACATTTTGGTAATGTTCATTAACTGTACGTGGGAGATTTCCAACTATATTAACCATGTACATGTTTCCTTCAAAAGTTTTAAGGATTTTTGCTCTTCCATCGGCTAGGAATTCATCAATCTTATTACGATACCTCCATCCGTTATCAACGTCATAATCATCATCCTTAAATTCAATAAAAGTAGCCGCCAGAGTCCCGGAGTAATATCGCGCCACTCCGTTATTTACGACATAGGGGTATTTACTACCGATAGGAACGATGGTTTTTGATTCTCTGTTAAACTGTGTTGTCGTTTCAGTATCCAGATCCAGCGGGTAGATTTCGTCTTGCCCGACCAGGAAATAACAATCAAATTCGGAACGGACAGAGGTTGAAATGGTATCCATATCCGCATTCGAAATGACCGCAACATAGGCATATTCGATATCGGTATTAGACGGTTCCAGATAGTCGTAAAATTCAATTGCAAAGTCTTCGTTGGAGTGAATCTCTTTTTCAAATATTGTTTTCCATGTAAAAGTACCCTTAAACCTTTTTTTGATTTTGATTTTCTGGACGATACTTTCAGAGTATGTAACATTGCCAGCGTACAAATCGTTATGATATAACGCGTGTAGATACGTATTGAATGTCCAGTCTGTTGGTATATTCCAATCGAATTTTATCAGTACGTCTTTGGTGGCGTACAGCTCGTCTAAAATCATATTTTTGAGCGTAATCGTAGTAACAGTTTCGTCCCGAATACCGGTGCCATAAATGGTTTCAGGACATCCGGCAAATGTTGAACCAATAAACATGCTTACACCACCTTTCCTAATTTTCTTATTTCGATATCGGGAAAACCATCCCTCCTGTAAACTAGCACGCCAATTTTGTCATCATTTTGCGGGAGTGCAATGATATTACTATACCGCACATAATGCACCCAATAGCTAGTTGCCTTTAATTCGTAGCAGGCGCGCATTTCATCCGTTCCGAATTTACCAATTCTGTATGTAATAGAGATATCTAATGCGTTTGAAGTGGAAGATGATAATTTCAAGATTTCTTGATTTGGTTCTGCGTTATAGAATACGATTGCCAGAGAAAAATCCCCCTTTAGTGCAAACCCTTCTGTGTAGGACAGAGAATTGTTTTTTAAATCTACATATTCTCCGTTTATGAAAATCGCCTCTGATTCCGGATGGCCCTCAGAAGATACAATATTGGAACGGATTTGAATACAACCTTGTTTTGCAAGATTAGTTGGTTCCAGCAGTGAGAATACATCGCGAATACTGTAAGTTACCGACAGATTTATATATCCGGTATCGACATCGATTCCATTTACTGTCTTTCCAACGGCGCGGACACTGTACTCGTTTTTATTTGCAAAGCCATTAAAGGTGTGTGATAAAACAGAAGTATCGTACTGAGTGCCTGATGTGGAAAGAAGAGAGTGGGATTTCGTGTATAGGGAAATTGACCATGAATCCAATAATTCGCCATTCTCCTGAGAATAGGAGAGTGAAAACGTATAGGATGATGCAGAAATCACTTGATTTGAAACAATATTCGTAAATGCAAAGGATGGGGACTTTAAACATATAAATGCTTGCCCTATTTGCTGTGGGTCTGATTCAACGTTATCTTTGTCAAATACAGTTATGAATGCATTGTACTTATTTCCGTTAGATAATGTCGCCACTGTAAGATCAAGTGGATGTTCGTATTTGAACGAGTTGATAGTTTTATCGTAGACCACTGCGGCGGTTTCATTATTTTTAATGATACAGCGATTTTTAAAAGCCTGGTTGCCGCTCCAGTTGAATTTTATAGTTCCGCCGATAACAGCGTCAAACGGGACTATGGGATAAATTGTTGCTTGTATTTTATTCACCTCCTAGTGTTTATACAATACTTCGAGATTTCGTCATATTATACTAAATATTCTGATTTAGCGTAGGAGCCCCTTGTACCGTTAAATCATTTTCTGATGTAGTAAGCGTGATTTCCCAACCTGAACTTATTTGCGGTGTTGCTCCATATCCAATTATGATTTCCGGGATTATCACTTGTAAATATCCACCCCATTGTGTAGATGTATTCCCAAGTAGAATGTATCTAATCCCAGCACTATCGGAGGCGAATCGAACACCATGTCTATTTGCCTCAGCACTCCAACCAGTTACACCTGCTTTTACCCCATACCAAGACGTTGTGTTAATATAGGTATAGCCTCCGATTGTATAGTTTAAACACATATTATATGACCAAACATTTACGCGTGACGAAAACATAAAATTTAATTTTGGCAGTTTGATTTTTATGGTTCCAGTATTTTCGGGTGAATTCGTAAAATATTGAGATGTGTTGTTGATGACAAGCATGTCGCCGACATATTTATAATTTCGATTTATTACATTGACAATATCATTCAGCGTCTTGCCGGCAGTTTTATTCTCAATCACATATAAATCCTTCCAGTTATTGCAAGGAGCACATACTCTTACAATATTTCCTATCTCAACTGGTATAGTAGTAGATACAGTAAATGTGTTTCCACAATACAGGACCCGACATTTTGATGTATTTACAATCTCGGTTACTTTTGCTGTGAATGTTTTATCGGAATATGATTTCGATTTGATCATGTTGTGTATTTGAGCAGTAATTGTGTCCGCTATATTCTGTATTGCTTGTGAATAGTTCATCTTATCCTCCATACAAAATAGGTGAGTGCCTAATGAATAAGCACTCTCCTATAAATTTAATATCTCGATAGTTTTTGCCGCATGGCAGGTTCAAATTCTCTTGACAATGCATTTACAAATTGCTCAGTATTATCTATATTATGCAGTACAACATCACCCATATTGAACTCTACACGAGTTCCACGGTCTGGAAGATTGAAGTTAGAGAAATCGGGTGTAATAGGCACAATGCCTGGAATCGGAGTAAACTGAGACACGTTCGCCCATAAGGTATCCATCTGCTTTTGATTAAGGACAGCCTCACCCTTATGAATAATAGCCCGGACCTCGTCTGCATCGAGTTCTTCGGTTGATAAGCTCTGTACGATTTTGAATTTTTCATTAGAGTTGCTCGGAACGCCGACTAATCCGTTCTCAATGCCGTCTTTATAGGCCGGAAGAGATTTCTTTTGTTTTTCTCTCTCCTCGATTTCCTTTGCCGGGCCAGTGGCTTCACCGTCGGGAGTATTCCAGTTGGGACCTTTCGATGAAGAGTGGCCTTTACCGCCACCGCCGCTACCCGTTGATGGCCTGGAATTGGCCGCCTTTTTCGATTCCTCTTCGGCCAGCTTCTTTAATGTGGCGAGCTGTTCCTCCAGGGTCTTTTTGATTTCCTCCCAGGTGGCAGTGTACTTTGATATTGTTTCACGGTTTGTATTGGCAGACTTCAGATACTCTTTTAAATCATCATAGGAACCAGACATCTGGTTCTGAAGGTTCTCCAGCGCAGACGCCATATCTTTACTGCCTGTCGCATTTAAAACCGCATCAAGGTATTCCCGGGAGGAGAAACCGTCTTTGGAAGCCAGAATCAATTCGTCGAATTTGGAAAGAACGTCCTGATAGCTCATGGAACCATTCTGAAATGAATCGGCATACTGCTGCATAAGGGATGATACCATTTCTGCTGCATCCATCTGTTTATCATAGAGTTCTTTTTGAGCTGCGATATTCTCGTAGTTCTTTTTCATCATATCAAAGATGCCAGTATCGTTGCCGGACAGAACTTTCTCTTCCCAGCCATTGCCAAGAATTTCACCGGCCGTGACGTTGTTTTGGGCCTTTTCAATATTTCCGGCAATTTCAGACCATTTCTCTTTGATTTTGTCAAGCTTCTCTATCTGCAGGTCATATCCTTCAAGAAGTTTGTCACGTTCCTCCTCAAGTGCAGATATCTGTTTTTCCAAATCGTGGACAATCTTATTGTAGCCGGCATCGGATTTTGCCTGGTTGGCCGCGCGGATTGCGTCCTGGTCGGCCTCGTAATTTATCTCACCATTTCTTACTACCTGGTTGGTCTTTTGGTTCCGGGCGCGGTCAAGATCGTAGGCAGCCTGCTCCAGCGCGAGCTGGATTTTCCTCTCTTCATTTTGTCTTTTGAGTACATCCAGCTCATCCTGATAAGGCTTGAGCTTAGCCTCATACTCGTTGGCCGCGGCATCCTTCAAATCATTGATTGCATCAACCTGAGCTTCTATGGCATCCACAACGGCGCCAATGGCCGTATCATAGGAATCGGTGATACCATCCAGGGCATCGCGGATATTTCCTAACTGATTACTCAGATTAGAGATTTTATCGAATGGGATTTGAATAATCTGCTTATTCCATTCGTTCTGGGCCTGGATGAGAGAGGAGATTTCATCCTCGACATCTTGAAGGCTGCCCGCTGTCTCATTGAATTTACTACTGCCATACTCGTAATTGCCAAGCTTTTTCGTAAGTTCCTCATGCTCTTCCCTGAGTTTTTCAATTTGCTGTGTGGAGATGTCGATCAGGCTTTGGAGCTGTTCTTTCGTTGCCGCGATGCCAAGACTGCTCTGTTCGTCTATTTTATTTGTCATATCCTGCTTGATATGCTTGAGCAGTTCCAGGTAACGTTCTATGCGGCGGATTGGGAGATTGAGGATTTCCTCGTTCCATTCCGCCTGCTGTCTCTCACACTGGGAGATTGCGTTGGAGCAGCTTGCAATTTGAGACTGGAGATTGTAATATTCCGCGCTGCCTTCCTCGACCTCATCAGCCTGTTCTTCCAAGGCGTCAATCTGGTCGTAATAGAGACTTATCTGCTCTTTAGACAGACGGATCATTCTTTGATAATCGGCCTCGGTAATCATCTGCCCAGTAGTTTCTTTGATATCCATCTTTGACTGGAGTTTGTCCATATCTGCGCCAACCTCATCAACGGATGCTTTAATCATGCTGATGCGGATTTCAAATTCTTTGCGGATGTCTTCGGTCCGCTGATTTATGGAATCTTCGAGGGCATCTTCCTGTTGGGTGAAAGCGGCATAAATTGCCATCGCCTGGTCTATTAAATCTGTATTTGGATTATTGCCATTACTGTCGGCAGCAAAGATATCCTCATAACCTTCCGGCGATACGTTTCCGTTCATGATTTTAGAAATCAATGCATTTCCGTCAGCTTCGCCAAATGCAGCGGTAATTTTCTGCCTGATTTCATCCCACTGCCTGGAATAAATGTCTAAGGCGGACTGATTTGTAGTGATTACCTGTTCATCCAGCGCCAGGAGCTGTTGGAGAGCGGATAACTGGTCTTGATAAGAGTTTGTCTCATCTTCAACAGAGCGTAGAATCTTATTGCGGCTTCTGGAGATGGAGTCAAGGGCCTGCCGGATCCAGTTGAATTCTTTTTTCTGAGCTTCGGTTTCTTTTCGGGATTGGGCATCGCCGCCACCGGAGGCATTAGATTTTCTTGCGGTATTTGTCGCTCTGCCACCAGAGAGTTTATACTCCTTAGGCTTGTATAGGTCAGTTCGCATACCGCTTTCCAGGTTGTCTGCAATACTGGTATTGATTGCGTTTTCTGCACCGGCACTTCTGACAACTCCTGGTGCGTTCTTTTGTTTCTGTGCATACTGTGCGTTCTTTACGGCAGCTTCAGCAATACCGGCGGCATTTGCCAATGCAATCAGATTAGCGATATCTCCGTCAGTAACAATGTCAGTGTTATTGCAGGAGATTTTAGCCATCATTAATTCAATCATGGAGGCTCTGGCAATACTGGCAGATTCAGCTTCTCTGATGAAAGCGGCCAGTTCTGATTCAGTTACATTTGCTAAATCAAAAGATGCGTTGGCGGCATAGTATTTTTCCGCTGCGACTAAATCTATATCATTTGCCAGGATTGCGGTGATTCCGTGTTCTTCAAAGAAAGAATTGATTAGCCGTGCGTTTTCTTCAGTTACATTATCTGTAATTCCGGTATGTTTTATATAAGCAGTTAGAAGATTATCAAACGCTATCTGTGTAGCCGCGGCGTTACCTTTTGCATTCTGGATTGCTCTGATATAATTATCAATGCCTGATACATCTTTGAATTTTTCATTGAGAGCAGATATATCTGAGAAATCTAGTTCATCATCTTTACTTATGAATTTTGAGTAAGCAGTATCCAGAGCTGATAATGCATCATCTAGTTCTTTTAGTTCAGAAACAGTACTACCAAAGGTTTTCTGAGGTATAAAGTTTAAAGCATTAGATTTTTTTTTAATGCATCGGTATCAAAACCAAGTCTGATTTTTAGTTCAGTTGCATCCAGTCCCAAGTAAGAAGAGAGTATAGAAATGTATTTGTCAATCAGAACAATGTTTTTATCAGATAAATCGCTCAGATCGATTTCAAATAATTTATTATAAGCTTCTTGTACATCAGGTGTGGCCCTGATAATTGGATAAATTATGGTTTCTTTTACGAAACGTTCAATATTGTTATTATATTGCTGCTCTATTATATCCAAGCTTTCAGTAGGGTCAATAGAACTAATTAAAGCGTCGGCAAGGAATTTTCCCTCCTCACTCAAATCAGCAAAACTGGCAGAAGATGAAATGGCAGCTTTTAATGATGGTAAGAAATCTTTCCATGCCAGTGCGATGTTATTATTTTCATCTGATACTCCATATATTGCGTTTCTGGCAACGTCTTCAATAAAAAATGCTAATTCTTGTGATTCGGTTTGTATTTCGGATTTTAATGCAGAAAGTTCTTCATCACTAAGAGTATATAGGTTAAAAAAGTATTTTTCTGTAAACCCATCACCATTGCTATCAAGTTGCTGCATTTGCGTATCCTGAGTAAGAAGGTTTAATTTTTTTAGGCTTTTTTGAACTACTTCAGCATATTCATAACTATTACCTGCTAAACTGTCAATATTAAATATTGCCTCCTCTTTAGAGAAGTGTTCTAATTTATCGTTCCAAATAGGAATAGATTGGATTGTATCAACTGCTTTTTCTGATTCAGTGGCATAATCATTTAGCTTTTCAGTTGCATTTTTGATATTAACAACGACACCAGCCCAGACTTCAGGTAATTCATGGGAAATCTTATAATTGGTAAGCTCTCTCTGGACTTCTAATAAATTTTGTAGCTCTGTGGCAGTCTTTTTGCCATTTATACCTAAGGATAAAATCGCATTACCATTTTTATCAAATCCAGAAATCAGAGCCGGGAAACTATCCGCGAGCTGATTATTAATATCTAAAAACTCTTTATATTCATTGTCAGAGAGTGTTAGATTCTTATTATTGAGTTTATCTATGCCTTTCGACAGTTTATCGTATGTTTTTGCATAGTCTCCAACCTTTTTTCTGCTCGCCTCGTAAGTCTGGTTTAACTCGGTAATTTTGTTTTTTGCGGAATCGGCGGCCTCTAGCACTTCCTTCTCAGTAACAACTAACGCATCTACGGCTTTCATCAGGAGATTAATACCTACTGATACGGCTAACATGATTCCCATGTTGGCGGCTATTGATTTGAGAGTTGTACCAAAGGCAGAGGTGGCGGCTGATGAAGCAGAAATATAATCTTTGTATTGTTGTAACACATCTCCAGACAAGTCGGCTTGTTGAGCAAAATTTAAGAATTGTTCGTCGGTATAACCAATTTGCAATCCTAAATCTTTTGCTGATTTTATATTTGCAAGATTAATTGTTTTAAGGCGTGATAAAGCTTCTTCCAACTCTTTTGTTATTGTGGGTGTTTTGCTTAACTTGTCAATAAAGATAGACCATCCATTATCAGCGTCATAGTTTACAACGTATGTAAAGTCTGATAGAATTTATAATAAGAGCCTGAAACACTTATTAAATATTAGGAAAGGTTATTTATATGATCAAATTTTGTAAAAAGTGCCAAGAAGAAAAAAGAGAGTTTTGCCCTAGTGGTTATTATCCTTTCTTTAAGGAATCTGTATATCAATGTCACTGTGGAGGAGCGCTTGTTGATATTGATTTCCCGTCAGAAGATTTATGCGTGCTCAGAAATATATCCGAAGATCCTAATTTTATTGAGGCGATGATAAAACTTCGACAGGACGACATAATAGAATACGAAACCCGTATGAGCCAATTTCGTACGCATGTAGAGCAAAAAGAACAGATTGAACTTCTACGACAGGAGAGTAGTAAACCTCATTGCCCACATTGCCATTCTACAAATATTTCCTCAATTGGAACAGGAGAACGAATAGGATCGATTGCCATGTTGGGTGTCTTTAGTAAAAAAATTAGTAAAAGTTTTAAGTGTAAAAATTGCGGCTATACGTGGTAAAGATATTAGAACCAAGGGAAATGTTATTAAATCAAAAGAGAGAATTTTCGGTTTCCCCTAGTTTTATTTTGCTTCGTTTCCAAGCCGGAGCAGTATTGTGTGATTTGTACTAAGTAGGGTAGTGTGAAACACCATTCGTTCCCCTATTCGATTCACAGGGCCTTTCGCCAAGGTTTACGGATCATGTATATTGCAGCGAAGTATATTTTTGCCTATATTCCGCCGTGTCTTGTCAGCCTCTCGCGCGATATATTGTGGATACACACATTCTACACGTAATTCATATAACGCGTCGGGATTACCATTTTTGTATCTCCAATTTATGATACTTAGTACACCATATATTTATAATAGCGATACCTTTTCAGGCTTACGGCTTCCCCCGATATTCGACATGTTTAGGATTAAAATCCAAGGATTAGTCTGCTCGATGAACGACCAAATCGCAGAACATTTCTATTCAGGTGCGCGGCATTATGCGCAACTTTATGTAAATGGGCCTGTAAACTATGACGAGTAACTTACGTTAACCCTAATCCCTTTGCACCTAGAATTCCACTACCAGCAGTTAACAATGTCCCAAATAATCCAAGTTTCCCAGTCAGAAAATCCACAGCCTCAGCGAATTTATTCAATATATCAATAGATGCCTTCATATCATCGCCGCCAAACAGGTTCTGGCCGATTCCAACTCCTGTTTCTTTTAAGCGGTTTAACTTATAATCAACACTATCGAAAATTCCATTCATTGCTTCCATTGCATTCCCGGCGCTTCTTGCCATGGAAACCATTGCGTTTTCAGCGGAATCAAAGTTTGATAAGATAGTATTCCCCGCGTCTGTCTGTTCTTTCCCGAATAGGGCCTCCAGAGTTTCGGCCTGCGCCTTGCCGGCAAGAGTATTCCATACGTCTGATATTTGCTTTAAGATATCGTAGGTGGATTTATATGTATTGGCGTCCTGCATGACGGAAACGCCTGTTAAATCATAGATTGTCTCTTTGAGATTATCTAAGGATTCACTGAACTGTCCCGTATCCTCGTCAATTCCGCGGATGCGCATGGAAACGGATTTCAGTGCATTCCCGGCTTCACCGGCGTTTCCGGTGATTTCCGCGGCAGCTGTGCCGAGGGCGATGGTCTGCTCCAAGGTGTTATTTCCGGCTGCCATGGCAGAAGCTGAATTTGTCAGGATATCTACGATAGTTCCATTATTCAATGCCTTTGTATTCCCGATCACATTAATCTTCGATATTACCCCGTCAAGGGAATCCCCGGCTTCGATTTTAAACGCTTTTAAAGATGTGGCTAATCCATCGACGGCCTGGCCGATGTTGAGATCCGGCGAGATAGACGCTAAGATAGCGCTGTTTTTTGCCAGCGCCGCCGCGTCTTTGATACTATATCCCAAACGTGACCAGGCAGCAGCGGCGTTTATGATTTCCGCAGTCGGAACGCCAATCTGTTTTGCCGTATCGTTGGATGTGAAGCAAAATGCTTTCAGCTCTGCTTCTGTTGCATCCGTAGTCTTTTTTAAATCAGTAAGGGCAGAATCGAGTTCGGCAACTTCGTTCCATATGTTTTTAATACCGCTAATTACGGCCGCCATTCCACCGGCAGCAAACCATTCACCGATTTTTGAATTATTTATTTCCGTATTTGCCATTTAATCTCTCCTTTCCTTGTGGACGCGGCAGCCTCCCGGATATGGGAGTGGAGACATTCAAATTCATCAGCCTGCCTCTTTTTTGAGAAGCGTCTGTTCATGTGCTTTTTCTGCCATGAGTGAAATTACTTTATCCTGCAGTTCTTCAATTGGAGTGTCCTTTAGAACAAGATAAACCTCTCCTAAGCGTGAAATCAGGTTTTCCTGCTCGGACAGGAAGGCGGAAGTATAGGTGTATAATTTTGTTTTTAGTTCTAGTTCCAGTCTTTTCATTTTTAACCATTTTATAATCATTCGGTGTCTCCTTCATTCTATTTTTCTTTCATTTAGCTGACAGGGCTGGGATTCTATTGGGAATCCTTGTTAACCTTGGGAACTTATTTCGGCCTGTTGGCTGTCCAGCGTTCATATACGAGCTGAGTCTCTTTTTTGTGAAACCAGGCAACAATGCGCCCTTCTTCCTTTTCAGACTCCCAGATAAATTTCGGCTGGCAACCGTGTTTCGTATAAAATATAATCTGCTTGAGCTGGGAGATGGGAATCAGATTGCTTGCTCCGCAGACTTCTTTGGCTTCTTCTAATGAATAAAATTTGATGGCAGGCTCACTCCTTTCTGCTTGGAACTAAATAAAGTATTATTAAAATGCAAAAAAACAGGGCGGCAAACCACATCCCGTAGTTTGTCACCCTGCAACGAAACTACAATAATTTTTCCCGAAGGCTCATATGCCCTTCAGGTCTCTTTTGAGTAAAGAGCAGAGAAACTTCACCTTGACGGGTTTATTCCCCGTCCTCAATCTCAACAATATCCAAGACATTGCCGTCACGATCTTCCAGAACATCGAAGGTGATTGTCACGGCTCCCGGATCGCCGGCGGAAGAGAAAGATAATTCCAGGTTTCTCTGAGGCGCAGCCTTATAAGCCGTGATTTTGAGCGGAATTAATTCGCCTTCCTCGTTCTTATCCAGTGTTTCCATAGTCACACGGTAATTTTTCGGAATCTTCTTATTGTTGAAAGCAATTTTCTTAACTCCGGATCTCTTCTCCACCAGATAAGCCACTTCATATTTTGCAGATTCCACAACTGCGGACGCTTCGGAAGCCGTAAAGGTGGAGGCAGAAACAGTCCCTGCGATGGATGTTCCGGCAAAATCACCCTCGGCATACACAAACACGGAACCGGATACCGGTTCACTTGTGAGCGTAAGTTTGCCGGACTCACCGCCGACGAGGGTTTCCCTGACCGGAATAATCGCATTTGTCTCGATTGTGCCGTCGCTTAAGAGCGAATAAATCTTGAACGGATGAACCTGGAATTCCAGAGTCATTGTTCCGCTGAGAGGATCGGAGAAGGCGATTGCTTTGCTGCCTTTCTTCATCGCATAAACGGATTCACCCGTAAATCCTGCTGTTGTGGTATTGCAGAAATCTGCGAATAACCAGGGCTCATTTGTTTTGTAGTCCCTGATGTCGAGATCACAACACTGCCTGTTTGCCATGTTTAAATTCATAATTTTGTCCTCCTGTTTTTTGTATTGATTTATTTATAATCAGCCCGTGTGAAGGGGGCGGATTGCAGAATTTCAGACAGTTCATGCAAGCTGAACTGTTACGGCGTATTGCCGGTTGGATTTGAGAACCACTGATTGATGTTGAACTGAGTCCCCTTCGTTCCCCAGACGGAAGCAGAAGTACATTGTATGTCGTATACCGCATTGAGCTGCTGGCGGTTAAACTGGTCGAAGAGCTGGTACACTGTGGCATCCCAGATTGAAATGATGTTTAGGCTGCTGCTTCTGGCGGCAAGGGCGGAGATGATATTGGACAGCTCGTATTCCTCCGCCCCTTCTTTTTGCTTCGCCTGCTTCGCTCCTGATTTGAGCTTTTCCAGAATCTTTAATGCCCTCGCATTTTTTGCTTTGGCGGCGTCCTCCAGGCCCGGGTTCTTCGCTATATGCTGGCGCTGCAATATCAGGCCGCAGACTTCATTCCAGTTATTTCTGGAAATATTTCCCGTGAGAGTACCGTTGTCCTGTACCTGATAGGAGCAGGAAGCTTCATGAAAAGAAATTTCACCTGTTATGAAAAAAGATAATGCTTTTTGAATTAACACATTATAAGCTGGATTTGTAACCAGAAAATCGAAGACTGTGCACTTGTCTTTATCTGAATCGGAGAGAGAGGCGTAATAATTTAGCTGTTCGGAAAATATCGGACTGCCATTATCTGCCTTGAAATAAGTATCGGTATCTAACAGTAAAAGACTGAGAAATAATTGATAGGAATGAAAGCCAATCGCGGCAATATGGCGCAGTGTAACGGCTTTCACGCTGCCGATTCCGGAGACAGGGAGCGGTTCGGGGGAGAGCAGATCAAATTCTGAAAATTTCATATCCGTCACCTCCTATCCATTTCGTTTTTTTCTGATTTGATAATTGGAATGGTAAGTATAGGAAAGTATTTTGCCGTAAAAACCGCTGCCTGGCTCAGGGAGCTTGACCGGTTCTTTTTCAGAGAGCTGCATATCTCCGATGGCATAGTTCTTTTTAATGGAATCCGTCACGGTGAGCGACATAATCAGGCGGTCGATTGTCTGGCACAGACAGTCGGTACGGTTCCCGTAAATCCCCCTGGAAGCGAAATATTCTTTTTCCGGTCCGGACAAGTGTATGAGGTCTTTGTGGCAGAAGACTGTGACGGCAACGCCAACCTCTTTGAGAAAACGATTAGGCACTTTGAGGAGCTGGGTTTCTATAAATAATGCACACCGGCTGTCCGGTACGGCGCCCTCCAGGTACGGAAGGTCAAAACAATGGCCGGTGAGCGTTACCTCTTTTGGCTGTCCTGTTACGGTAGTGTGCATTTTCCCGCCATACCAGTTTTGCTCGCGGGTGAAATCAGGATCGTCGGGAACCGGCATGACTAATTTGACTGTATCTTCGTCTTCTAAGAACATAGACATCAGACTTTCTTTGATTCTGGCCATATCAGCCAGTGGATTTGATATTTGCGTCACGGTGGCCTCCTTACTCTCTGCCGTCAATGAGCTGTCTGAACGCCTGGTGCAGCCCTGTGGAGGCCAGCCCGGATACGGCGCCGGCTACAATGATGTCAACGGAAAATTTTTGCTGTGCGGTACATGCCAGAAGCGCGCCGGCTGCACAGCAGATGGTCGGAATCCATTTATTATCGACGTCTGAAATCCATTTCTTCATGATGCAGCCGATGATGAGACAAGCTGTAACCACAAGGGGGATATACATTCCGGTAATAAAAGTTAAATCCATAATTACACCTTCTTTCTGGAATTTGTATGTGCCGGCAGCAGAAGCGATGTGGTTTTGCTGCCGGCCTGGCTGTTACAAAAAGCAGTAACGTAAGCTCTTTTTCTTCATTAGGTTGGATTGGATAAAATGAGATAAGCTTGTAAATACACGGCATTTGCGATTCCTGCCGCACTTCGGTGTCCCCAAAAAGACAGCTTGCCTTGAACTATTACGTATTTTTGGAAAAGCATTCCAACAGAACCGTAGAGTTAATATTATATAAGGTACGAAGAAGTACAGATTTGTTTTTATTTAAGGTAGAATTCAATTTGGCGTGATTACTGTTAATCTGAGGGGAAATCAAAAATGCCCTGTCGATCAGCCAGGAGAACAGGCCGGCATAGTTCCTGGACAGGTACATCCCCTGAATTTCTCTGATAAGCTTATCGAAATCACTTCGAAGAAGCAGATACTCCTCGTCATTTTTATCATTGCGGTTGTAATCGTACAGATTCAGGGAATATCCGGCAATCAGATCCTCCACCTTTTTACACGTCTTCCGGTTCGAATCCATTTCGAATTTATTAAAAAAATGGGACATCGGCAGGGTGGGTTCATTGGAACGGAATTCGGTAAATACGAGTTTGTATAAGCAGTTCATCGGACAATGCAGCTCAGGATTGATATTTTCCTTATTAAAGTCCTTTCTGATGAGCTGCCAGAAAGCCGGGTACTTGTTTTTCTTTATATTCATATCACTTTTGATTCTTTTTATTTCCCTGGACAAGTCAATGTCAAACCTTCGTTTTGCATTGTCAATGGCCACCTGGGCCAGGACCGACAGGATACACACGTAATCGGAGTACTTTTTATCGGTAGAATTACAGGCGTAGGTTTGGGCAATCTGAGCCAGATTGCTTGATTCCCCCACATCTAATTGTGATTTTGCAAGCCCGTTATCCAGGTTGGCGAAGTCGTCCATCGTGTTTTGGCAGACATTTTTGTCTTTGGGAATATTGTTTACAATGGTGGGATAGTACAGGCGGCATTTTCTGGCATGCTCCACGATATCGGGCTGATTGGTGGTGTATCCGCTGTCCGAGTCCTGGTCAGAGCCGTTATTCCTGTCCTGAAAGTCAGTTCCGATGAGATTGACGGCAATAATCTGCTTCCCGAATTCAAAATATTCATCAAATTCCGGTCCGGATACATTGTGCAGGTAGGTCAGGTTATTTTTGCTGTTGAACGGACTTCTGAAAAAGGCCAGATATTCTCCGCTGCCAAAACGTTTTGTATGGCACTGGACGGCGCCGGTTTCGACGGAGAAGGTGCGGTCATCATCGACGGATTTTTCCCGTCCGGTGGCGGCATACAAAAGCATGGCATAGGGGGAACCGACGATCACCAGGTTTTCTGCATCCTGTATGAGCTTTCCGCATCTCAGATTCAATACGTACGTTTTAATAATGAATTCCTTGCGCCGTCTGAAATAAGAGCTGCGCTGGAAATCGGGATTCTGCCTGCAAAGAGCGGCAAGAACCTCATAGTCGTTGGAGAAATTACTGTTTTTTTGCAGGTAATTTAGAAACGCTCCGTTATCCTGTTTGAGCCGGTTGACATATTCAATGCTTGTCCGTGTTACATTATCCATGATGGCTTCGTCTAAGGAATTGACCATCTGATAGCTCATTTTCTGTACCTCACCCAATTTGCTCTCATGGGCGGTTTTTACAATGCCGAACATACAGCCATTTTCATGAACCTTCCTGCACCACGATTCATAGGGAACATCAAATTTCAGCCATTTCATCGAATTATCGGTTGTAATCAGCTCAATGTCCCTGACAAAATGTACAGTTCCAAACATGTCTGTTACGGTTGCGTTCTCATATTTATCCCCGAAATATTCCCTGAAAAACTTCTGGATATGGCAGCAAAAGCTGGCCATTTTGCAGAAATGGTGCCTGAGCAGGATATAACCGTTGCCCCATTCCGGAAAAATGCGGCTGTCGATCAGCGCCTGGCCGTCGAACAGCGTATTTTTCAGGGTATAGTTCCCGATATGCTTTGCAATGCAATGACGGTCCCTGTCGGTCTCCACGCTTATGACGTCTGTCATAAAAGTCCGCTCCACGTCTTTTAGAATCAGGATATTTTCGGGCTTTATTTTTACCTTGCCTACAATGGTGCTTGATACCAGAGGGGCATAGGCGCTGATTTCGACAATGGCCGGATTATCTTTGGGCAGCCTGATTCCCATATATAGAAATTCCCGGGCCTTCTTGTGCAGTCTGTCCCGGATGAACATACAGGAGCCTTTTTTTGCCTTCCCGGTGCTTCGATAGAGCATTTTATAATGTATCACTTCGCGCTTCGTTATTTCGCCGCTACGCTTACGGGTGGTATATTCGACGTTTACTCCTTCATTATAGAAGATTTTACGGATTTCTTCTTTGGAGCGTTTGCTGTACTTTTCCTGGTTCAGATTCGCCGCTTGAATCAGCGCGGCTATTTTCTGTCTTTTGTTCTTCTTTTTTACCGCCTGCTTTCTGGTACCGCCTGCTTTAGCCAGCTTGTACTCTGTCCGGGCAGCCTTTGCCAGCTTCTTTAGATGGAAGATTTCCTCCTCATAAGAACGTGAACCAAAATTAAATTCGAGGCAGATAATATCTCTGGTAGAGCTTTCATTCAGCAGTTTCAATCCGTTTTCCATAAGATAATCCTTGAAAAGACTGTTAGTAAACATCGCATTTTTATATTCGAAGTGGTCCCTGACTCCATTATTGTATTCATATAAGGTGCCTGCCTCTATATTTTTGATTCTGATTCCGTATTTACCTGTCGTCATTCCAGTCACATCCTTTCTTATCAATCCGTTTTATTGTTATTTTTGTTTTCCTGTCCTGTGCCGGAGGTTCCGGCCTCCCGTTCCCTTGCGGCATAATATAAACTCTGGGAAATGCGGTTTAAATTCCACGGACTAGGCCGGTCGGTGCTGAAATCGGCTTCATAAAGTACGCCGGCAAAGGTTCTGTGTAATTCCTCACGGTTTTTTTTCATACGTTTCACTAATCCTTTCTTGTTCTGTTTTCTTAATCTTTCGGATATGTATGATCCAGATAATAGTTCTCTCTTTGGCGCAGAATATCTTCGCAGACGGAAATACCGATACGGTAAACGTCATCTTTCTCTGTTGTGAGGCTCTGATAATACTTCCACCAATTAATAATTTCTGAATCCGTTCTCTGTATCGTCTGTTCATATAACAAGTCGTAAATAACGGAAGTGGTATTTTGCTTCAATTTAACTTTCTCCTTTTACATTTATTATCCGGCGGTCAGCGTTTGCAGGCTGTGGTTACCGGGCGCTGTTATCTATTTCTCCAAAGTAAGTTTGATTGCACCGAAAAACAGAAAACAGAACATTTGTTCGGAATGCGATTGACACGAACATATGTTCGTGATATACTCGTAGATGTAAATAAATGGAAATAAAAAACTTGCCCTTAAACGGCATCAGGCATCATGCCGAAAAAAGACAAGGAGGGAGAGTATCAAAAAGAGAAAATGACTATATGAACGATGTAAATGAAAAAATGCAAGGGTATGGTATAGATGAATACAGATAAGATTTTAGACGGGTACTATAAAGATAATGCTCAGAAGCTGCGCGCGATAGTAGACAAACTGCTGAGAGATTTTGGCGGCATATCCCAAAAAGATTATGATGATTTTTACAGTCTGGCCAATGCGGTATTTGCCGGGGCGTTAAAGCAGTATGACGCCGCCCGGGATTTCGATGGATTTCTTTACTCCTGTCTGTCGAACAGGATTAAAACAGAGATAACACGAAGGAACCGTATCAAACGGCGGGCTGACATGACTGCCATATCAATAGATACTCCCATCGGCGGGGAGAGCGGTGCGACAATCGGCGATACGCTTCAGTCTGAGTTTGACATAACAAAAGAGATTGACAGAGAAACCGGCTTATTCCGGGACGATAAAGTGGTAAGATACCTTGACAGAATACCGGTCCGGACAAGGCAGATTCTTGAGATGAAAATGGAGTCCATACCGGCATCGGATATCAAAAAGATATTAAAGCTGTCGGACAAAGATTATGAGAGGTCTTACCGGCAGGCCCGGTTTTTTGATTATACGAGTATTCTGTTTCAGGATACCGGCAGGGTTAGCAATTTGGAGGAGGTTACAGTTATGCAGAAATCGACACAGACGTTGGAGAAAAGCAAGCCGGACAAGCTTTGCATAGCATCGATTAATAAAAAAATAGAACGGCATACCATCCGGTTTGATCATCCGTTACAGCGCGAATCGGAGCAATGGAGCCCGGCCATGAAGGGAAATCTGATATCAGATATTTTACAGGGGAATCCAATCCCCCCACTGGTGTTTGCGGAACAGGTGGCGAACGGACTGGCCATCATCTGGGATTTGGACGGCAAGCAAAGATGTACGACAGCCTACTCCTTTTCGAAGGATGCTTTTAAAATAACTAAGAATATCAGACGATGGCTGATCGCATACCAGACATCGGTAAAAGGAAAGGACGGGACCGAGATTTTTGATAAATCCGGTTTTCCTGTATATGAAAAGCAGGAATTTGATATCAGAGGGAAAAAATATTCGGAGCTTCCGGAAGAATTGCAGGACAGATTCAAGGAATACAATTTTGAGATCGTACAGTATCTGAATTGTTCAAGTGAAGATATTGCCTACCATATTGCAAGATATAATGAGGGCAAACCGATGACCGTATCGCAGAAAGGGCTTACCAGGCTGGGAGAGAAGTTTGCAACGATGGTCAAGAGTATTTCCGGTATGCCTTTTTTCAGGGATTACGGCGGTTATAAGGTGTCTGAGGGAGGCAACGGAACCGTTAACAGGGTGGTTGTGGAGAGCGTAATGGCGGCCAATTTTCTGGAACATTGGAAGAAGAAGCAGGAGGATATGTGTGAATTCATTAAAGATAATGCAACAGCGGAGGATTTTGACAGCTTCGAGGATTTGGTGGAGAGGATTACAAGGGCTGGAACGGAAGAAACATTTAACATGTTTGATTCAAAAGATTCCTTTATGTGGTTCGGCCTGTTTGCCAGATTCGTAAAGACGGGATTTGGCGACAGCAGATTCATAGAATTTATGGCTGAATTTTCCCGTTCCCTGCACCGCAGGGAGATTAACGGAAAGAGCTTTGATGATTTAAATGGGAAAGCGACAAAGGATAAAGCGGTGGTTCTAAACAAGATTAATCATTTAGAGAAGCTCATGAATGAATATTTGGGCACCGGAAAGGAAGCGGGGCCGGTTGATGGAGAAAAGAGCATATTAGAGTTTTTACGAGATACGGTAAGTCCAGGTATAACACAGGAAGATTTCAGCTTGTATCAGGAAATTTTGGAGGATTTATCGCTTAATGTGGATCATTCTTCGAAACTGCTTGAAGAGGCAAACCGGCCGTCTTTACTGGCGCTGGTCGCTTATTCTATTGAAATGGATATGGATCTCGACATATGGATTGTAGAGTTTTTCAAAAAGAATGCCGCGTACTGTTCAAATCAGGCAGAGAATTATAAAAACATGGTGAAGGAGCTGACGGCGTATTTCCGGAAGCTCCATTAAATACTGATAGCTTGAGATGGGAAAAACCCGTATCTGCGAAGGAGGAACAGATGGATAAAAGATCATTGGAATTTGTCCGGGAAATTTTAAAAATGGAATGCCCGGAGAGAAGGTTTGTTGAGCCTGGGAGTATTGGGAATATGACCGCATCTATACGGTCGGCAACTTTATATACGGGACAGAGCGGGGAGAGGAGTTTGCCGGCGCAGAGCACCCGGGCTTCAAGACGAAATATTCCGTCATGCTGCCTGTGAACTGTGAACTGGTAAAAAAAGAATGAGACACAGGTATGATGGAAATAGGTCGGGAGGTAAAACCGGTGGAATTTATTAATACGGATGTATGGGGAATTGAACATGCCCTCCGCTGGTGCCACAATCTGCAAAACACCTGGGCAAGAAGCGACAGCGGATTATGCAAAGGCGGTGACGATGGAATCGGCTGTGTGCATTGTGCAATCCGGCAGCGGTGTTCCCATTTTTATAACCGTGAGTTTGTGCTTGGTATAAGAGACATGGAATTAATGCAGGGACTTATTTGGGCAGGTGGTGAAAAGGCAGAGTTCCTGCGGATGATACATGTGGCGGTGGATTTAGTGACGGACATGGGAAAGGAGGCGGAATGGAAGAAAGACGCTGCCGGAAAAATGGGAGATGGTGCCGTATGTGTAACGTGGGATACGAATTACGCAAAACTGCGGGAACTTAACAAACAGATTAGAAAGCATGGGGACAGGAATGTTCAGGCGGTCTCCTTCAAAAGATGGATTAAAGCGCTTCCATACGGCAGGGAGCTGATAGAATACGAAGGAGAGGAACGCCGGAATGGGGAGACGATGAATGGGTAAGCGGTGAACAGGCAAACGATGTTTGCCATGTACCGCCCCCTCTCTCCGCCAATGAGAAGAGGACAAGTAATGAGAAAAAGGACAAAACCAAAACGGTTTTGTCCTCTCTGAATGGTGGTATGATTCACGGCAGCTACAGCTCCTGAATCATTGCTCTGTTTTCCGTACTTTTCCCCCAGGCTTCCAGGGCAAGTTCGTATGTATCCTGGACTTTCTGTTCCAGAACTTTGATATCCTTTTTCAGGGACAGTTGACCGGCTTTCAGAGCTGCTGTGTCACTTTCCAGCTTGTCGAGCCGCTGTTCAACACGGTCGAGCCGCTGTTCAACACGGTCGAGTCGTTGTTCAACACGGTCGAGCCGTTGTTCAACGCTGTCAAGCCGTCCCTCAACCTTACCGAGACGTTCTGATATCTCAGTAAAACCGGCTTCCATGCGCGCTTCAATGGGCGCAAACAGACCGGCAATGGCCTGTAAATCGTCTTTGGTCAAAGACATACGGTACTCCTTTCCGTGTCTCTCCAACTATTCGAAGTCTCCGCTTCTTTACTTGTTTTAGTCTAGCACATTATGAGAGTGATGTCCAGCATCAGACTTTAAAATTCAGGCAGCCATTTTTCGCAGAAAAATGAGCGGATTGCGAATGTTTTTGAGGATTGTGAGAGCACGCAGTGCGGAGCAATCCGGTATCAAAGGGGGCAAAAGACCTTTTGACCCCAACATCATGACATTGGTTCACACCTCGTTAGAAAGCGGCGTGGTGCGAACAATAACACGCTTCACAATGAACAGAAACTACAAAACAGACAGAAAAAAGTAAGAATCCATCGAGGAATTTCTGGTAAAATATAACTGTGCTGGAAATAATCCAATGTATCTGCAATATCTGGAAGAAATTGCGGATGCAGTTAAGCCAGACGGATCAACACAGACAGGAAGGCAGGAAAGAGAATGAGCGAGAGAAACAGGTGGAGTTACTTTAAGAATATCTGCAGACGGTCATCACGTCACCGGCTGGCGTCATTGCTGCTGGCAGCGGTTTTTATGATGACGGGAACTATGACATCGTCAGCAGGACCGGCTGGCAGCAGTCAGACACCGGTGCAGTCGGGAGAACTTAGAGGAGTCTGGATTTCCTATCTGGACTGGAACAAATGGCCGAAGGATTATAACGGCTTCAGACAGGCCGTTGATTTAGCGATGGATACCTGTGCAGCCAACGGGATGAACGCGGTGTTTGTCCAGGTCAGGCCGGACGGTGATGCAATGTATCCCTCCAAATATTTTCCGTGGTCAAAATTTGCATCGGGACAGCAGGGCAAGGATCCTGGATACGATCCTCTGGCCTATGTCGTTCAGTCTGCCCATGCGAGGGGACTGAAGGTCCATGCCTGGGTAAATCCGTTCCGTATAACCGGATATTTGAACCGTTACAGCGATCTTTGCAGTACTAACCCGGCTGTCGTCTGGGCAAATGATGGAGATCCTGCCAATGATCGGTGGGTGCTGCTCCACCAGGGAGAGTATTATTATAATCCGGCAATACCCCAGGTGCGTCAGATGGTGATAGACGGTGTAAGAGAAATTGTAGAAGGATATGATGTGGACGGTATTCATTTCGATGATTATTTCTACCCAGGGGTAAATGATGGCGATGCGGCCCTGTGGTTTGATAAACCGGAGTATCTTGTCTCGGGCAGCAGTATGAGTATCGCGGACTGGCGGCGTGACAATGTGAACCAGCTTGTAAAGGGAATATACAGTACCATCAAATCCATAAAGCCGGGCGTTGTCTTCGGTATCAGCCCGGAGGGGTACCTTAAGAATCTCCGTTCGAATACAAGATTATTTGTCGATATTGATACATGGATGACGCAGCCAGGCTATATTGATTATATTATGCCGCAGATATACTGGGGCTTTGAAGCAAAGACAGGAGGACAGCCGGCTCCCTATGCATATTCCAATTGCCTGAGAGACTGGATAGAGCTTAAGAAAAAGGGCAATGTAACCCTCTATGCGGGCCTTGCACTTTACAAGACGGGTACTGATACGAAGGACGGAAACGAAGTACCGGAATGGCTCAGATACAATGACATCATGAGACGTCAGGTTTTGGAGGGAAGACAGAGCGGCCAGGTGAGCGGATACTGTTTCTATGATTTCAGCTCCCTGACACGGGCAGGGGCTGCCGCCGAAGTGGCGAATGTAACGGCGTTGTTTAAATAGGACTGTTCACACGGTTGTGCATCGCGGAGCGTGTTATTGTCCGTACCACGCCGCTTTCCGGCGAGGCGTGAACAGTAACTTAAATAGACAGGACAGGCAATTTCATGTAAACTACAAGTTGATAAAATCAAGGCAGCGCGCTATAATGGCAAAATATGGTTATTATGGCGCATTGCTTTTAAATCAACTGTTTACAGGAGCCGGACGATGAATAAGGATAAGAACGATTTTTCACAGGGAAGTGTGGTTAAAAATATCATGAGTCTCGCAGTGCCTATGACTTTGGCACAGCTAATCAATGTACTTTATAACATTGTAGACAGAATATATATAGGAAGGATTCCGCAGGATTCAACCCTATCACTGACGGGAATTGGCCTTTCGCTGCCGATCATTACAATGGTGATCGCGTTTGCCAATCTTTTCGGGATGGGCGGAGCGCCGCTTTGCTCTATTGAGAGGGGCAGGGGAAGGATCGAGGAAGCAGAGAAAATCATGGGAAATTCCTTTACCATGATGGTGATATCAGGCGTTCTCCTGACCGCTTTCGGTTTGATATTCAAACGTCCCATGCTCTATCTGTTCGGAGCCAGCGATTCCACCTGGCCGTTTGCCGACGCTTATATCACGATTTATCTGTTCGGCAGCCTTTTTGTTATGGTGGGTCTTGGGATGAACAGCTTTATCAATTCCCAGGGATTTGGCAAAATCGGAATGATGACCGTTCTGTTGGGAGCGGTTTCCAATATCATTCTGGATCCGATTTTTATTTTTGTCTTGGATATGGGCGTGAGGGGAGCCGCCTTCGCCACGATCATATCCCAGTTTTTATCGGCGCTCTGGATTGTCAGGTTCCTGACGGGGGAGAAGACGATACTCAAATTAAAGCGCTCCTGCCTGAAACCGGAGCTGAGGAGGATTAAGGCGATAGTGGGGCTGGGGCTTTCCGGCTTTACGATGGCAATTACAAACTGTACGGTTCAAATAATGTGTAATGCAACGCTTCAGGCATACGGCGGGGATCTCTATGTGGGAGTTATGACGGTCGTTAACTCAGTCCGGGAAGTGGCGTCACTTCCAGTTTCCGGCATTACGCAAAGCGCGCAGCCGGTTCTTGGCTTTAATTACGGCGCTGGGGAATACGGCAGGGTTAAAAAGGCCATTGTTTTCACAGCGGCTGCAGCGATTGCCTATACGGTCGGGATCTGGAGCCTGATTCACGGTTTCCCGGAATTCTTTATCCGAATATTCAACAAGGACCTGAATCTGATAGAGGCCGGTGTTCCCGCGCTGAGGCTTTATTTCTTCGGATTTTTTATGATGTCGCTCCAATTTTCAGGGCAGGCCATCTTCGTTGGGCTTGGAAAATCGAAAAATGCCATCTTTTTTTCTATATTCCGCAAGGTGATTATTGTTGTTCCCCTTACAATTATGCTGCCGGGGATGTTCCATATGGGCACGTCGGGCGTATTTGCGGCGGAACCGATATCCAATTTTATCGGCGGGATTGCCTGTTTTGGTACTATGATGCTTACGGTATGGCCGGAGCTTACAAAAATGCAGAGGGAGAAGGGAAGAGAGACAGGTGGAATTCAGAATCAAAAAAGCAAAGCTTAATGACGTTCATGCGGTGGCTGCTTTGATACGGGCCGTTTGGGAACAGATGGATAACCGGGAATGGTTTGTAATGGATGAGGCGGATTTCCTGAAAGATGTGCTGGAATCAGGCCGAGGCTTTATTTATATGGCCATAGATGCCGGTACAGAGAAACTGGCGGGAGTCATGGATATTCTGACGCCGGGCCTTGAAAAAGATAATCTCGGATATGATGCCGGGTTCCGGGGAGAGAAGCTTCTAAGGACGGCTCACGTTGATTCTGTGGCCATTTTGCCTGAGTATAGAGGAATGCGCCTTCAGGCAATACTGATGGAGGCTGCCGAACAGGAGCTGGCTGTGAAAGGATACCGTTATATGATGTGTACCGTTCATCCGGATAACAGCTTCAGCCGTAACAATATGGTAAGGCAGGGGTACCGTGCGGTATGCAGAAAAGAGAAATATGGCGGCCGAATCAGGGATGTCATGTTGAAGGAGCTTCCCGGAGTCATATAACGTGAACGGATCATTTGATTAATTAAAAACTTTCGGATACTGCGCCGCCTTAGGCTTGACAAATCAATTTCGAGTGCTATAATCAAAGCGTAAAATAAATAGTATAAAATGCGATGAGAAGAAGAGTAAGACAGGGAAACTGTCCAGAGAGAGGCACGGAAACAGGTGTGATTGCCTTACAGCGGATTTGTCTGAAGACCGGCTTCGAGTGTCCCTTAATCGGGAACGGTGACTCCGTTATAGTCATGAAACGATAACCTGCATGCTTTACGTACAGGTTACCGCCTTCAATGAGAGGTCCGGATAATATCCGGTCAATCAGGGTGGAACCGCGAGAAATTCGTCCCTTGATACACAGATTGTGTATCAGGGGATTTTTTAATTGATGACGGTGACCTGTTCGCGGAACGTGCAGGTTATCGTTTATCAGGAAAGTTATCCAGTTAAACCGCCGCCAAAGCGGCCCGCCGCAGGCGGAGATTGTGCTTTAACGCAATTTTGTTTATTTTGAGGAAGGAGAAGAAATGATGAAAATAACATTAAAAGACGGCTCTGTTAAAGAGTACGAAAATCAGATGGCGGTGATCGACATCGCAAAAGATATCAGTGAAGGCTTGGCCAGGATGGCCTGCGCGGGAGAGATTGACGGGGAGACGGTGGATCTGCGCACGATAGTCTGCCAAGACTGCCGGCTAGACATTCTGACGGCAAAGGATGAAAACGGACTGGCTGCGCTGCGCCATACAGCCAGCCATGTGATGGCACAAGCCGTAAAGCGCCTGTACCCGGATACCAAACTGGCAATCGGACCGTCGATTGCAGACGGCTTTTATTACGACGTCGATCCGGCCACGCCTTTGACGGCGGAGGATTTGCCGAAGATTGAGACTGAAATGAAAAAAATCATTAAGGAAGGCCTTGCCCTGGAACGCTTCACTCTTTCCCGGGAAGAGGCAATAGCACTGATGAAGGAAAAAGAAGAGCCGTATAAGGTGGAACTCATCGAAGATCTTCCGGAGGATGCTGAAATCAGCTTTTACCGTCAGGGAGAATTCACGGATCTTTGTGCCGGGCCGCATCTGATGAATACAAAAGGCGTCGGTAAAGCATTTAAGCTTATGAATCTGGCAGGAGCCTACTGGAGAGGCAGCGAGAAGAACAAGATGCTGACTCGAATCTACGCAACAGCTTTTGCCGGCAAAGAAGAACTGGAAAGCTACCTGAGAATGATGGAGGAGGCAAGAAAGCGGGATCACAGAAAGCTTGGAAGGGAACTGGGCCTTTTCATGATGCATGATGCCGGCCCCGGTTTTCCGTTCTTCCTTCCAAAAGGAATGGAGCTTAAGAATACACTGTTGGAATATTGGAGGCAAATTCATAAAAAAGCAGGTTATGTGGAGATCTCCACACCGGTTATTTTAAATAGGAAGCTTTGGGAGACGTCAGGTCACTGGGATCATTATAAAGATAATATGTATACGACAGTGATTGATGAGGAGGACTATGCAATTAAACCGATGAACTGTCCGGGCGGAGTTCTCGCCTATGCGTCGGAACCTCGTTCCTACCGCGATCTGCCGCTTCGAATGGGAGAGCTGGGTCTGGTTCACCGTCATGAGAAATCGGGCCAGCTTCACGGGCTGATGCGCGTGCGCTGCTTCACACAGGATGATGCCCATATCTTTATGACGCCGGATCAGATTAAGGACGAGATAAAAGGCGTGGCCCACTTAATCAACGAAGTGTATTCCCTGTTCGGCTTTAAATATCATGTGGAGCTTTCCACGAGGCCGGAGGACAGCATGGGAAGCGATGAGGACTGGGAGATGGCGACGGAAGGCCTGCGTTTAGCGCTTGATGAACTCGGCCTTGACTATGTGGTAAATGAGGGTGATGGTGCATTCTACGGTCCGAAAATTGATTTCCATCTGGAAGATTCAATTGGAAGGACATGGCAGTGCGGCACAATTCAGCTTGATTTCCAGCTGCCGCAGCGGTTTGAACTGGAATATACGGGTGCCGACGGCGAAAAGCACCGGCCGATTATGATTCACCGCGTGGCCTTTGGTTCAATAGAGCGGTTTATTGGCATCCTGATCGAGCATTTTGCCGGAGCATTCCCCACATGGCTGGCTCCGGTCCAGGTAAAAGTGCTTCCTATCTCTGATAAGTACGCAGATTATGCTAAAACAGTTCTGGAGGAGCTGGAAGAAGCCGGAATCCGGGCGGAGCTTGATACGCGTTCCGAAAAGATCGGTTATAAAATCCGTGAGGCCCAGACACAGAAAATTCCGTATATGCTGGTAGTAGGGCAGAAGGAAGAGGAGGAAGGTAATGTCTCTGTGAGAAGCCGTTTTGCCGGGGATGAGGGAAGCGATTCCACAGCTGGTTTTATTGAGAAAATTAAAAAGGAAATAGCAGGAAAAGAGATCCGGCAAACCGGGGCAAAAGAGGAAAAGTAGAGACAGCAGGAAACGAATAATCTCTATTTATATTACGCATACTACTCCTGTATCAGGAAGACTGAGAATATCAGTTTTTATAAAAGATAAAATCAAGAAACAGGAGGAATCAACCATGACGAAATTGGATTGTAATGTAACAGGGTGCCTTCATAACTCAGAAAACTGCTGCTGTAAAAATGTGATTGTCGTAGAGGGACAGACTGCCAGAGAAAAGTGTGACACATGCTGCGGCAGCTATGATGAAAACAAGGGCGGCATGTTCCGCAATATGTTCAAAACCCCTGAGAACAGATTGGAAGTAGAGTGTGAGGCCGTGAACTGCGTATATAATAAGGATCGTTTCTGCGAGGCCGAACATATCGGCATTACGGGCGGAGACACAACCGAAGCGCAGGGAACGGAATGTTCCAGCTTCAAAGCCCGCTGAGCGGAATAAACAATAAAAATTGCAACAATAAAAATTGAATAAAGGGATTGACAATCCGGGAATAGTGTAGTATAGTTACTGATGTTGTACTTAAAACAACACGACAGGAAAGCAGGTATCCGCCTCACCCTGGCACGAGCAAGTGACCAAGGGTTCATATTTAGCTGAAAATTCCTTAATTGGATTTCCTATTATGATAAGTGGATAGTCTGTCTATCCACTTATTTTTTGCAGTCTATAAATATTATCATGTGATGGGGGTGCACGACTATTAGCGATTTAATGATTAACGAACAGATTAGAGACAGAGAGGTTCGTTTGGTTGGCGAGAACGGAGAGCAGCTTGGAATCATGCCTGCTAAAGATGCGTTAAAGCTTGCAAAGGATGCAGAGCTTGATTTGGTTAAAATTGCTCCAACAGCAAAACCGCCGGTCTGCAAGATTATCGATTACGGTAAATACAGATACGAGCTGGCCAGGAAAGAAAAAGAAGCCAAAAAGAAACAGAAAGTGATCGAAGTGAAAGAAGTGCGTCTGTCACCGAATATCGATGACAACGATTTAAATACTAAGATTAACGCTGCGAGAAAATTTATCGAAAAAGGCAACAAGGTGAAGGTTACTCTTCGCTTCAGAGGCCGTGAGATGGCTCATATGTTTAAGTCAAAGTACATCCTTGACGATTTTGCAGAAAAACTCGCTGATATCGCAACGGTTGATAAGCCTGCAAAAGTTGAAGGAAGAAGCATTGTATTGTTTTTAACTGCAAAGCGTTAAAATAGACAAATATCTAAGGAGGAATTTTACCATGCCTAAAATGAAAACAAGCAGAGCTGCTGCTAAACGTTTTAAAACAACAGGAACTGGAAAGTTAGTAAGAAGTAAAGCTTACAAATCCCACATCTTAACTAAGAAATCTACAAAGAGAAAAAGAAATCTTAGAAAAGACATCGTTACCGATGCAACAAACAGCAAGGTAATGAAGAAGATTTTACCATACTTATAAGATTCGAGGATTAAGAAGGAGGAATTAACTCATGGCAAGAGTAAAAGGCGGATTAAACGCTAAAAAGAGACATAATAGAGTATTAAAACTGGCAAAAGGTTACAGAGGTGCCCGTTCTAAACAGTATAGAGTAGCTAAACAGTCTGTAATGAGAGCATTAACCAGCTCCTATGCAGGACGTAAAGAGAGAAAGAGACAGTTCAGACAGCTCTGGATTGCACGTATCAATGCTGCAGCACGTATCAACGGTTTATCCTACAGCAAGTTCATGTACGGCTTAAAGCTGGCAGGTGTTGAGATGAACCGTAAGGTATTATCCGACATGGCAATCAGCGATGCGGAAGGATTTGCAAAACTGGCAGAACTGGCTAAAGCAAAATTAAGCTGATTTTAATAACCGAGAAAAATAAGTGACCGGAACATTTTGTCGATAGATAAGGTGTTTCGGTTTTTCGGCTCTTTGTCAATAGTTGGGGTGGGATTTGTTAAAATCCCGCCCCAAT
>ERZ791765.348-NODE-348-length-54100-cov-25.216579_pt1 | contig 54100 bp, 42 predicted proteins | sample MGYA00509949_ERZ791765 | MGnify/ENA primary metagenome ERZ791765 (study PRJEB30046, sample SAMN00791980) | human gut metagenome | study: EMG produced TPA metagenomics assembly of the A metagenome-wide association study of gut microbiota in type 2...
GTGAAATAAGTTCTTATAACCTTATAAATCGTTGCATATCAGCAGTTTTGTATTTATTTTTTCTCTTGTCCTTTGTAATAGTACCCCCCTGTTAGATAACGGGGGCTTTATGGCTCGCTGACGCTCGCCCCACCGTCAGAGTGAACCAGCCGTTTGCCAGCAAAACTGGCATGGCTTGATGTCTTACGACCGCCACCACGTCTGGATCACTCCGGCGGTGTTGCTGTCTTGCCTACCATTTCCTCATTTTCCGTGTACTTATATCCAACACCTCTGACAATGACGATATAGCGTGGTCTGTCCGGCTCCGGCTCAATCTTCTTTCTTAATTTTCGTATGAATGAAGTCAGATTATTAGGGTCTTCCAGATAGTCATATCCCCATACATTTTCATAAATCTGTTCTTTGGTAAAAACCTGCTCCTTATGAGAAATGAGAAAATAAAGTAAATCAAACTCTTTTGCTGTAAGCTGTATGATATTGCCTGTTTTGTTTGATACAGTACGAGTAAAAGGATTGATTATAAAATCTGTCCTGTCTTGTTGTATATAAGCAGGAGTGGTACATATCTTTTTCGATAGCCATTCAACTGTTTGCTGGAAATAATGTTCTTCATTATCCCAAAATTCTGCTACTAATATCTTCCCATAGTATCACCTGCGCTTTTAAAGATTATTTTTCAAATATCAAATCAATTCTTCTAAAACCGCCATGTGCATCTATTAAAGTAGGAATAAAACCAACATAGGAATATCCCTCTTTAGCATATTTGTTGATTATTTCTTTTGGTTCAGAAGCAGAATGGAATAGCACACCTTTTGCCTCAAATTTCACTTCTACATACTTATATTCTTTCATAGTCATCAATACCGCCTTTCAATTATCTAAATGTTTTTCTAATTTCTTCTAATTCTTCTTCGTTTTCAACCCAATTTTCTGCATATCCACATGAACAACAAACATAACGTATTACAGGGATTTTCCCAAATAGCGTATAAGTGCTTGTGTAAATATTATTTCCGCTGGCATGGCGGTTAGGGTTATCTGGAATACGAACAATATCGGTTGAGCCACATTTAGGACATGATTTAGTATTTTTCATTTATATTCTCCTCACAACAGCAATTATTTTTTGTTACGTTTGATAAAAAACCAATATGCAAATACAATCAAGGCAAGAACACATAAAATACTATCCATGAAATCACCCACTTTATATACCTTTCTTTTTATCCTCTTTTTTCTTTTTGCGTTCCTTATATATCTTATTCCTTAAAGGAATACCACCGCACAGCAGTAGTACAACAGCCAATATTGTAAAGTCCATATAATTGCTCCTTTTTAAAATTCTTTTTTGTTCATAATTGACAAACTGATTTTCATTGAAACCAATAACATCAACAAAGCGATAATAATTGCAATAGCGATAAGAACTCCCATGCTTACAGTTGGCATATTATCTAACAGACTAACTAAATCAATATTGAAAATGGCTTCTGCTCCTTTCACGATAACGAGAGTGATTACTGCCAGACCGCCAAATGCACCAATCATAGCAATTCTTCCTTTATCTCCACCGAATTTTAGCTGAAAAGGAAGCATGATTGCTTGAACGACAATCATAATAGGTAAAATCATCAATGAACTCTGTACTAAGTCTGTAATAGGTAATGTATCTTTCAATACAGTTGTAATTATTCCTAAAACAGTTGCCAAAACCCAAGCCATACACCCCAATAATAGACCAAGAAAGTATTTTTCACTCACATAATGATTACGTGTAATAGGTAATGTAAACAGAAACGCATTTCCATTATCAAAATCATCATAACTGATTGTGCTTACTGTAAAAAGTGATACAATGAAACTCAGAAAACCTAATGGGAATATCACATCATCAGTAAATATCATCATTCCGATTACAATCGCCAAAATGAGCAACAGAAAATCTTTCTGTAACATCATCAATTTCAAATCTTTTACGAATAAGCCTTTCATTGTTCTGTCCCCCTTATCATCATGGTAATGACTTCATCTATTGTACCTTTTTCAATGGCAATTTTAGGATAATTCTCCATATAATACTGTTTCTGATTTGTCAGACAGCTATATCCATATGTTTCTTTTTTGGAACGCAATATAAACTGTTTATCCAGCTTGCTGTATTGTTCTGCGTCTACTTTTAATAAAGCATAGTCACTAAGAAGAACGTCCGTATCTTCATGCAGAATAATTTTTCCGTCATGTATCATATAAAGGTCATCACATAGCGACTCCAAATCACTGGATATATGAGAGCTGATTAAAATGGAGCGTTCTTCATCTTTTTCCAGAAATTCTCTTAACATTTCAAGCAATTCGTCTCTTGCGATTACATCTAAACCTGCTGTCGGTTCGTCCAGTATCAGCAGTTTTGCATTGTGTGAAATTGCAACCAGCACTTTTAATTTTGCTTTCATTCCTGTTGAAAATTCTTTTATCTGTTTATTCATAGGTAGTTGAAATTTCTGTACCTGTTCTATAAATAGTGATTTGTCGAATTTTGAGTACATATTCTGCAATATAGGGATAATATCTTTTATCTTCAGATACCCACTAAAACCAGAATCCGACAATACTACACCCAATTCCTCTTTATCTTTTGCTGTGAAGTCTTTTCTGTCCTTTCCAAGTATGGTAATATTTCCGCCGTCAGTTGAAATCAAACCTAATATCGCCTTAAATGTTGTGCTTTTTCCAGCACCGTTTTGTCCAATCAAGCCTGTTACACATCCAGACATAAGCTCTAATGAACAATCAAGAGAAAAATTATCATAATGCTTTTTCAAGTGTTCAATTTTTAACATACATCAACCCTCCAATATCAGCTCAAATAAACTTTTTATATCTTCATCACTAATACCACATCGTCTGCCTTTTTGGATAGCCTGCTCCAAATCCGCTTCCAATTCTTTTTTCTGTTCTTCCAAAAGCAGTTCTGTATTTGTAGCCGCTACATAAGTGCCTTTTCCATGTACTGTAACCGTAAAACCCTCACTTTCCAAATTGTCGTAAGCTTTTTTTACAGTTAAAGCACTTATTTTTAGTTCCTTAGAAAGTGTACGGACAGATGGAAGATTGTCGTTTTCCTTTAGTTCCCCGTTGCGTATGAGCATTTTAATCTGGTCAACAATCTGTTCATATATGGGAACCATTAGGGAAGTATTGATTATAATTTTCATTCTTTATATCCTTCCTTCTTTTCTTGATAACAGTATATAACAGTCACAAACTGTTGTCAAGTGTTATATAGTGTTTATTTTAAATTTTCTTTTGAAATTAAAAACATGCAAATCAATATAGAAATGCATGTTAAAAAATATAGTATTCTATTGTAATTCCTTTAACGCAAGCAGGTGTTTCATGGATTGTTTCTAATATCCTTTTGTTGGGGAAACTCCAGATTCCCATTTTGAGACCGTCTGTCTGCTCGTTTCCGTCAGTTCCGCTAACTGCTCCTGTGACATTCCTGCCCGTTTTCTAAGTAACTGTATATTATCTGAAAGCATGTTTTTCCTCCCATCTCCTCTCGTGTTCTCATACATTTCATACTTTTCATACTTTATTGTAAACATACGAAACATCATTTTCCAGCAAAAGATATAACAAAAAGAGACCACATATGTTATTTTTTTTAACATGGGTGATCTCCTGAAACATGTTTTGTTTTTCCTCTGCTTCACTATACAATACCGTTGTAAAAACCAATGTCCAAAGTAGGAAAAATTTGAGTAAATTCCGACACTTATTTTATGCAGTTCTATCTTTATGAGATTTCATCAACATCATAATACTTAAAATCCCGGAAGCAGGCACTTCCTCCTGTTTCCTCTGCCGCATAGCAGAACAGACCAAACCGGCAACCAGTAAAATGATCCAGTTTGAAGTACAGCTTATGCACGTTTCCGATGGGTAGCCAGTCTCCCTTATTTACCCGGTAATAGCAGCGTGCTTCATCCTTCATGTTACAGAAATCTGCTTCAAGACGAAAATCCATCTGATGTGATTCAACAACAGTTCCTTCCGTCATATCCAATATACCATCTTCTTTTTTATCCAGCATAAGGACTTCATATTTTCCATGATGTTTTGTAATGCCAACTGCAGCATAACAGCTCTGCAACGCACACAAACCTGCGACATCGCCCTCTTTCAATGCAGAAGCATCAACAGTAACCTCAGCTGCGCAGGACGGATAACTCATCCTTTGCGTAAGCGTATTTACTGCCTGTGTAAGCTCTGTACAAACTTCCCGTGTTGTAATTGTATAGGTTCCCTGCAATGCATCCAGATGATAGTACCGTGGATCTGGATCATGATTAAACTGCCAGCGCGGAAGCAGCCCATTACAGAAATCATCACTTCCCACTAATGGCTGATAAATATATCCTGGTCTGGTACTGTGAACCTCTATTTCTTCCGGCACATGTCCGTTCTGTCCAAAAAACGGAAAATGATCCTTCCAGGTAACCGGAAGCAGAATAGGAATCCGTCCAACTGCTCCGGAATCCTGAAACAGCATTGCATACCACTTTCCATCCGGCGTATCCACTATTCCTCCCTGTGCCACGCCCTGCCCACAATATCCACGATCATCACAAAGTACATCTCCACCCGTGAATTCTCCTTCCAGAGAATCACTGTAAAAGCATGCTTCCGTCCGCATCCAGCGGTCTCTCAGGGAATGAACCAGAAAAATATAATAATAGCCGTTTATTTTTTGAATATGAGAACCCTCATAGCCTAGCTCCGGGTTCTTATGATCACTGACTAAAAGACGATGTAATCCGTCCTTCTTTGGTGCAGTCAAATCTTCATTCAATTCTGTAATCCAGATTTCATCATTTCCATATACAATATAGTTTCTGCCATCCTCATCAAATAATAAAGAGCCGTCATGATAAAAGCCTTCTATCAGCTGCTTTTTCCATGGACCATCTATTTTTTCCGAAGTATACAAATAAGTCTTACGGGTATCATTTGCCACAAAGCAGATATAAAATCGGCCTTCATGATAGCGCAGGGAAGCTGCCCACATGCCCTGTCCGTAAATATTCTGACCGCTTTTCAGTTGCTGCGCATCCGTATGATCCAACGTCTCATAGACATAAGTCACATGCTCCCAGTGCACCAGATCAAAAGACTGCAGAATCTCACAGCCCGGCATAAAGTGCATGGTTGTGGATACCATATAATAGGTGTCTTCTACGCGGATCACGTCCAGATCTGGATAATCCAATCTTGTTATAGGATTTACATTCATTGTTTATTCCTTTCTGTTTTATCTCCATATTCTTTCTTTGTTCTATTCTATTTTTACTATTTTATCTTTGTTTCTTATCCGTCTGCCTTTTCAACTCTTCTCTGCCCCATTTCACTATTGCTAATATCACAATCTCACAGTAAAATATAATAATCGAAAACGATCCTGCACCATGTTATTCATCAGAAATTTCCGGTTTGCACAGATTTACCGGGAATAAACAGAAGGAGACCAGCATGAAGGAAATATAACATTTAATTCTGCAATACAAGGATTTATCTGCGCCGTTTCAATCCGTGTTCCTTATAATACCGGTCTTTATCCTCATACATCAGGCGCTCCGATTCGTTTAAAAGCAGATCGATATCCTTAGGACCGCGTTCTTTCCATATCATGCCAACCGCCATCGTAACCTGATGTTCTTTCATATCCATGCGCAGTTTCTCAACGTGTTCCCTCAGGTCTTTTTCCTCAATTCCAAGACAAAGTACTAAAAATTCATCGCCGCCGATCCGATACAGACCATACCCCTTAAATACACCCGCTAAGCACTCACATGCCCTGATGATCAACCGATCTCCGGCTTCATGCCCCTGCTCATCATTGACCTTTTTCAGCCCTGTGATATCGCAGTACACTACACCGATCTGTTCCCCATTCCACTCATGCTCCACAAACCAGTCGACCGCATAACGATTGCCAAACTGAGTGAGCTGGTCACGATAACTCATGCGTTCTAACTGACGGAGCAGATTTCTTCTCCGAATGGAGGAAACAATAAAAGATCCCATGATATGAAGCATATCGGAAACATAATCTAATGATTCTGCCGGTGGATTATCCACTCCGTAAAATCCAATGATCTTTTTCTCCCAATAAAGTGGAACAACCACCAGTGAATGGATATCCTGACGTTTCAGATTCTTATACTGTTCCGAATCTTCCTCTCTGATGTTCTCCAGATTTTCAATTACAATGTTTTTATCTTCTTGAAAATTCCGATACCAGTTGGCACATAATTCTGGTGGAAGGTTCTGTAAATTATCTTTCTCCGGCTTGATTCCATTTGCAACCCACTCGTAAGTGTTGTCATCGCACCCATTCTCATTATGCTCAAAAATATATGTCCTCTCTCCATCTAATGCCTTTCCTATATATTCCAGAATGATGTCCAGCGATTTATCCGCAGAAGATGTTCCAAGGGCAAGACGCAGTCCCTCATTAACGATTTTTTCCAGTTTTTCGTAGCGGCGTACCACATTTTTCTGATGTTCCTGAGAACTTATATTCAGAGCAATCTCTATTCTATATCGTCTGCCATTGTCCTCCACAACAGTATCCTTAATTTTAAAGTATTTATTTAAAAGCGGGTTAAAATACCGCCACTCCTTAAACTGTCCCTCCTGCAGTTCATCATTATTGCAGATCGTACAGGGCAGGCTTGAATTCTGAAGCAATTCATAACATTTTTTGCCGGCAAGTTCTTCTTTTGAATGTATCCCATAAGTATCTCTCATCTTTTTATTCATATAAACCAGTTCATGGGTATCCGCATCTGCAACATATACATATTCATTCATATTTTCAAAAAAATTCCAGATTCTTTCCATACCATTCCCCATTTCGTGCTTTTTTATAAAAACAATATTCTCATTCCTGACAAGCCTGAATACAAACTTATTATCTATTATAACTCAAAATTCGACAATATACAGTATATTTTTTCATTTAACCAGAAAAAGGAAGTATGAAAAATAAAAAATCATTTTTCACACCCCCTTTTCTCATTCAGGGCGACAGAAAGGAACCCAAAACATTCATTTTATTGATTTATCCAAGGATCTCTGCTAAATCTGCTTCCGGTGTCACAATCGGTGCGATTCCATAATTTTCTACCAGATAATTCAAGATATTTGGTGAGATAAATGCCGGCAGTGTCGGTCCGAGTTTTATATTTTTGATACCAAGGTGGAGCAGTGTCAGTAAAATACAGACTGCTTTCTGCTCATACCAGGAAAGAACCATGGAAAGCGGCAGTTCATTGACTCCACATTCAAATGCCTCGGCAAGTGCTACTGCAACACGGATCGCACTGTAAGCATCGTTACACTGTCCCATATCAAGGATTCTTGGCAATCCGCCGATCGTTCCAAGATCAAGATCGTTAAAGCGGTATTTTCCACATGCAAGTGTTAAGATCATGGTATCCTTTGGCGTCTGTTTTACAAACTCTGTATAATAATTTCTTCCCACACGGGCGCCATCACAGCCTCCTACCAGGAAGAAATGGCGGATATCACCGGATTTTACGGCTGCGATCACCTGATCTGCCACGCCGAGTACCGTTCCGTGTCCAAATCCTGTCATAACCTTTGTTCCACCGTTGATTCCGGTAAATGCAGTATCCTCTTTGTAACCGCCAAGCTCTAACGCTTTTTTGATGACCGGTGTAAAATCCTTATCCTCTCCGATGTGAACCATTTCAGGATAAGATACTACCTCCGTTGTAAACACGCGGTCCGCATAACTCTCTTTGACCGGCATCAGACAGTTTGTCGTATAAAGAACCGGTGCAGGGATATTTGCAAACTCCTTCTGCTGATTCTGCCATGCGGTACCAAAGTTGCCTTTTAAATGCGGGTATTTCTTTAATTCCGGGTAGGCATGTGCCGGCAGCATCTCGCCGTGGGTATAAATGTTGATTCCCTTATCTTTTGTCTGCTCTAACAACAGTTTTAAGTCATAAAGGTCATGACCGGTAATGACGATAAACGGTCCCTTTTCCACCATCAGAGGAACTTCCGTCGGTACCGGGGTTCCAAAAGTTTCTGTGTTGGCACGGTCTAACATTTCCATGCAGGTAAGGTTTACTTTTCCTGTCTCAAGCACGAGTGGAAGCAGATCTTCCATCTCGAAATCTTCTCCGACTGCAAATAATGCACGGTAGAAAAAGTCGTTTACTTCCTCATTTGTATAGCCGAGTACCATGGCATGATAAGCGTATGCTGCCATACCGCGGATTCCGAATAAGATCAGGGATTTTAAGGAACGGATATCCTCATCTGCCTCCCACATCCGCTTCATATCATAATCGCTGGTATTGCCGCACGGTGACATGCAGGCTGCACATCCCGGCACCACTCTTCCTTTTTCTTCCCGGACACGGGCGATCATCTCACGCAGTGTCTCATCATTAAAATTCACATTCGTGATCGTTGTGAATAAACCTTCTATTATAATGCGGTCTGTCTGCTCTGTCTTTGGATTATTCATGCAGGCATGTGCAAGTCCCACAAGTGCTCCTGTCAGTTCATCCTGTAAATCCGCTGTCACGCTTTTCTTTCCACACACGCCGGCTGCCCCTGTACATCCACTGCATCCCACTGTCTGCTCACACTGAAAACAAAACATATGATTCTCCCTTCTACTATCCTTCTTTTTAATCTAAAATTTTTCCGTCAATTGAGATCGTTACAACATTCCATGGAATGAATTTTCCACTGTTCTTTAATGCGGTCACTGCTGCATGTTCCAGTCCGCCACAGCAAGGCACTTCCATTCGAACGACCGTCACGCTCTTGATATCATTATTTCTGATGATCTCCGTCAGCTTCTCACTGTAATCCACGTCATCTAATTTCGGGCATCCGATCAGTGTCACTTTTCCACGGATAAAATCCTGGTGGAAACTGCCGTATGCGTATGCGGTACAGTCTGCCGCGATCAGAAGTTTTGCCCCGTCAAAATAAGGCGCATTGACCGGTGCAAGTTTGATCTGTACCGGCCACTGACGCAATTGGGAGATGACCGGTGAACCTGCATTCTGATTTTCTTCTGCAGGTTTTCTTTCAAGCTGGCGCATTCTTGAACCCGGGCATCCGCCAACCGGTGCCTGTCCCATCGCCTGCATTTTTTTCTTTTTATTTTCCTGTACGGCTGCCTCATCATAAGCTGCTGCCTCACGCTCGATAAAAGAGATCGCTCCGACCGGACAGTTTGGCAGACAGTCGCCAAGTCCGTCACAATAATCATCACGAAGCAGTTTTGCCTTTCCGTCCACGATGCCGATCGCGCCCTCGTGGCATGCCTCCGCACAAATTCCACAACCGTTACATTTTTCTTCGTCTATCTGGATCACTCTGCGTACCATATGAATTCCTCCTGTTTTCCGCTTCCATTTTCTTTTTCTTTCGTTCTGTTCACAGGTTACTGTTCACAGATTCAGGCTACTCATCCTGTCATCTGTGCCCTTGACATTACTCGTACACTATACTAGAATTTTTTTCAAAAGTATGTTGTCATAACAACATTTTTAAAAATTTTTGAAAAAAGAAGGTTTTCTTTTATGGATTATCAGTTTTTAAGTCAGACAATGCTGTTTTCGGGCGAATCGCCGGAAGAAATCAAAGAAATGCTCTCCTGCCTCGGTGCAGTCACAAGAAGCTACGGAAAAGGTGAGATCATCTATCATGCCGGAGAATGCGTGCATTCGATGGGACTGGTGCTCTCCGGAAATGTTCAGATTGAAAGTGATGATGTCTGGGGAAATCACAGTGTACTAGATGACATAACTCCCGGCTTTTTCTTCGCCGAAACTTATGCGAGTCTGTCAAAAGAACCTCTGATGGTCAATGTTGTCTCTGCGGCTGCAAAGACAGAAGTGTTATTTTTAAATATAGGACGGCTGCTTACCACCTGCACGAACAGCTGCACACATCACAACCGCCTGATCCACAATTTGTTTTTTATTTCGGCACGGAAAAATCTGCTGCTTTCGCGCAGAATCTTCCACACCACACCAAAGTCAATCCGCGGGCGGCTGCTCTCTTATCTGTCTGCGCAGTCTGCTGCCGCAAACAGTCTTGATTTTACAATTCCGTTTAACAGACAGCAGCTCGCAGACTACCTGAATGTAGACCGCAGTGCACTTTCTGCAGAACTCTCAAAAATGCAGCGGGAGGGTCTCCTTACAACGGAGCGCAATCATTTTACCCTCTGCGAAGATCCTTTAGAATCTTAAACCATATGTACGCAGTACCAGTCTTCATCCACCTGTCTCACTTCTTCTCCGACAGAAACGATCGGATGATCCATATCGTTTAATGGGATATATTCCACGCACCCTTCCCTGCCGTCTGACATGATGACCTGCTGTTGTCTGTATACTTTTACCATATTTTTGATAAATATATTGAGAAGATTCTGGTCAATTCCTTTGCTGCCCTCGGTTACAAACCATTGCAGTACATCAAACGGAATCTTCTCTTTTTTGTAACTGCGTGCAGAAAGCATCGCATCATAAATATCAGAAATCGTTGTAATCCTTGCAAAATAAGAAATAGATTCTGCCTTTAAGCCGTCCGGATAACCTTTTCCATCCAGCTTTTCATGATGCCAGCGTACTGCATAGCGTACATCCTCGCTGATATCATCCCCAAGCAGTTCAAAAGAATATAGCGGATGTCTTTTCATAACCTCAAATTCTTCCGGTGTCAGTTTCCGCGGTGCATTTAATATTTCTTCCGGGATCTTCGTCTTTCCGATATCATGCAGCACACCTGTTAAAATCAGACTCCGGATATCTTTTTCATCGAGTCCTAACCACTGTCCCATAATCCCGTTTAAAAGTGCAACGTTTAGGGAATGTCTCTGTAATGCCTCGTCAACCGGTCTTGGCACGGTAATACACTGGAAAATCTCCCCCGCATCCACGGATACCATTCTGCCATATACTTTCTCCATCATGCCTTCCACTTCAGCATGATTGACAAACATCGCATTTTTACTCATCTGAAGCACATGGTCGATGCCTTTGCGCAGTTCTGTATACCCGGTCCTGTTTTCCAACATTTTCTGCTGTATTTCAGCCGGACGGTCTTTTCCCTTCATGATATACTCATAAGATCCGCGGAATGTTGTAATATAATTGTTGCCATCACTGAAATTGATCAGTTTATCAAGTTTGCTCTTCGTGATAACTTCTCCGCTTGGCACTAAAAGTACGCTTCCATTATAATTGTAAAGATTATCTGATAAAACAAGTCCCTCCCACAAATACTCCATCGGTACTTTTTCGAGACGTTCTGTTTTTTCGTATTTTGCCATAACCGGTACTAGACCTCCTTGTCAACCTTGATTCCTTTTAAATCTGCCTCTAAAACCTTCATGCTGCTTTTAATGTCATCAAGTCCCTGCTCCACACCGTTCATCTGCTTATGTTCTGTCGTGAGTGTCAGCATCTCATCTAACTTCATATCCGGTGCCTCATGTCTCTGCTGTTTTTCCTTTGCACGGTCCACAGCCTCTTTGGTGCCCTCGATCAGAGCTTTTTCTACCGCACGTTTTTCCTCTAAGGCATCTAAACGTTCCTGACGCTTTTCTTTTTCGTCTGCGACATCCTTTGCATCCTCTTTTGCCTCTTCCATCTTCTCATCAATGCCATCTTTCACATCAGAGACAAGCATGGAGACCACATCATCGTTTGCAGCATCCATGATAACATCGGCAGCATTTTTCGCATCCACCATTCCATGCGTCTTTAATTTTTCGATCATAATACGCTTCACATTGCCGACGGCAGCCTGCATTCCACTGGTTGTATCGCGGATCGTAACCTTTTCTTCTACCGCCTGGGCATGGATCTCAAGTGCCCGTTTCTGGTACTCTGTGAGTGGCTGCTTATCGATCTCATTTAACTTTTTCCACTCATCCCTAGTCAGTTCCTCACCCACACCGCGCCTGTATTCCTGTCTCTTTTCCAACAGGTTTAAATCCTGCTGTTCTTTGGAATCATCTGCTACGTTGCACTGTTCCTTCAATGTTTTTTCCTGGTCTTCATAACCGGCAAGTGTCTTCTTTGCCTCCGTCCGCTGTGCGTCTAATTCCGCATAGCGTTGTCTTTGCGATGCGACCGTTTTTTCCACAGCCTGGTCGTTATCCCACGCATCTTTCACCAGTTTTAAGGCACTTTTCTGTGCCATCTTTTTTCGCTGTTCGATCTGATTTTTTGTTGTCAGTACCGGACTTCCCGCAAAAAATGCGCTTTTTCCCTGTTTATTTGCCTGCTCTGCTTTGTGCCCTGCCGCTGTATTCTGTACATTTGAAAAACCGTTTGCATTGATCGATAAATTCATAAACTCATTCCCCATTTATTGCATCCGTGAAAATCGATTCCTTTATAAATGTATCGGCATTTTTTTCTGTCACATTAATCAGAAATCAGGATCTGCCGCACTTTTGCCAGATCCATCTGCATCAGCACATGATCTGCGTCCGGTTTCTTCTCTGTGTCCGGTGAAATATTTGAATGAATGTAGAATGTATGCAGTCCGACCTCTTTTGCTCCTTTGATATCACTGACCGCATCGTTTCCGATCATAATACTCTCTTCCGGCAAAATGTGATGTTTATCCAGCAAAAGATGAAAGAAACGCGTATCCGGCTTTTTCACTTTGCACGAGGATGACAGAAAGATATCATCAAAATAAGGCTCCAGTCCCAGAAGTTTCAATTCATACGCCGTAAAAATACGCTGTGCATTCGAAAGCAGATATACTTTTTTTCCTGTTTCACGCAATGCCGCAAGAAGTTCCTTTGCCCCGTCATAAAGTCTGATATATTCTGTGGAAAGGATCCGGAAAAACTGTCCAGCATGAATGGCAAGTTCTATGTCTGCCTGTACCCCTTTTTTCTGAAACAATGAAAGAAAAACCTCCTCGATCTCGATCTCTGGATGTGCTTCATGTGCATCGTCTTTTTTCATGGCTGCATCAGATCCCATCTCCTGCCGCAATGCATCCTCTTTCTGCCCCGTGAGGCACGCATACGCGTTTTTCAGTTCCTCTGCAGTATAAACCGCACCATAATAACCGTAAAACTGCGCCAGTTTCTCCCAGAGTTCTGTTTTTTCTTCATCTGTGTGGATATCCACCAGAGTTCCATATAAATCAAATATGTAATTTTCGTATTTCATGTCAATCCTCTCTTTTGTACAAAAGTCTTATTTTTCACAAAATTCTTATTTTTTCATGCCGTTTTCCACTTTACACAGCTTTGCTGCACACAATCCTGTGCATTTTATAAAATTTAACATGTTTATCTGGGAAAATCAACCGGATACATCACGAATCACACGATCCTAAATTTTTTCTGAGACACAACAGGATCTTTTTTTCAAGCCTGCTGACCTGCACCTGTGTCATTCCCAGTTCTTTTGCTGTTTCACTCTGTGTCCTGTTTTCAAAATAACGGCACCGGATGAGATTCTGTTCCCGCTCATCCAGCAGTTCCATGAGCTGCTCGATCACCATCCGGTTTAATACTGCCTCTTTTTCCGGTTCATCCCTTCCGTTTTCTTCCTTTTCACACAACTGATCGACCATCAGTAACTCGTCCCCGTCTTTCTCATAGACCGGCTGATAGATGGATTCCACATCTCTTGCCGACTCCATTGCCATAATGATCTCACCGCTGCTCAATCCTGTCCGCTCTGCGATCTCAAGCAATCCCGGTTCTCTTCCAAGTTCCCCCCACAGTTCTTCCTTTGCCCTCCCTGCCTTATAAGCGTTTTCTTTTAATGTCCGGCTTACCTTTACCATACCGTCATCTCTTAAAAATCTGCGGATTTCCCCCATGATCACCGGAACTGCATAAGTGGAAAATGCAAGATTTAACGAGAGATCAAATTTATCAACCGCCTTCATCAATCCAATACATCCAATCTGAAACAATTCTTCCCTCTCATGTCCCCGGTGTTCAAACCGGTTTGCGATAGTATGTACCAGTCCCAGATTTCCTGCAATCAGCGTATCCCTTGCACCTTTATCTCCTCCATGTGCCTGCTGCATCAGTTCCTTAAAACCCTCCATATCAGACGCCCATCCCTGCACCGATCTTTTTTTTCATCGTAACAGTTGTTCCTTTTCCGGGTGCTGAATGTACCTCGACTTCATCCATAAATGCTTCCATAAAAGCAAATCCCATGCCGGAACGCTCCAGTTCCGGTCTCGTCGTAAAAAAAGGTTCCATGGCTTTTTGTACATCCGCAATCCCGTGACCATGATCTTTCACTGTGATCTCTGCATGGTTTCCGCACAGTTTACAGGACACCTCCACCTTCTCCTCCGGACTGTCATACCCGTGGATGATCGCATTTGTTACTGCCTCTGAAACTGCTGTCTTAATGTCAGAAATCTCATCCAGTGTCGGGTTTAATTCCGCCACAAACGCAGCCACCGCCATTCTGGCAAATCCTTCATTCACGGACCGCGCATCAAATTCCAGTTTCATTTCGTTTTCATTAATCTGATCTGCCTGCATATCGATTCTCCATTTCCTCTTTTTATTCTTATTTTCTTCCAAAATCCCACATATCCCATTTCTCTTACCGGACATTCCCTTGTCTGGTCTATTTCAACTGTTCGCGTAAATTTGCTGATTTCATCTTTTCCTGGCGGATATTCCCTGCCTGGCCCATTTCCAAGCCAATTACATGTGTCTATTTTTATACCGTATCGACCCGGATCAGCTTTTGCAGGCCTGACACCATAAAAATCTTTTTTACGCGCTCATTCATATTGGTTGCTGCCACTTCGCCGCCGGAAAACCCCATGCTCTTGCATCTTCCAATGATCACACCGATCCCGGAACTGTCCATAAACTCTGTTTCCCGAAAATCAAACACAAGCCGTCTGACATGATATGCCCCGATCAGAAAATCTGCCTCCATCTTAAGCCTGCCCGCCTCATGATGATCTAACTCTTTTGGCATCTGTATCGTCAGACATCCTTCTTTTAACTGATACTTTTCTTCCATAAATGCTCCTTTCCTGTTACTTTTTTAATTGGTTTAAAAGTCACCTTTTGCTTTCAATACCCTATGAATAAAAAAAGACGTCTAATATCACTTAGACGTCTTTTGTATCATCTTTATTTAATTTTTATAATGATTTTTACTCTTCAATATTGATGTAATTCTGTGCATTCGCCGCGCGCTCTGTACCCGGATACAGTTCTACGATCTTCTGATAGTAAGTCTTTGCCGTTTCAAGATCATTATTCTTACGGTAAGCCTGTGCTAAATAGTACAGTGCATATCCATCTTTGTAGGTTTCCTCCATGTCCACAACTTTTTGCAAGCTGGTGATGGATTTCTCAAATTTCTGACTGTTATAATCGCTGTATCCCTGATTATATAAGGACTCCAGATAATCAGCATTGACCTGCGCATTAATCGTCTCATAAACACTCTTTGCGCTGTCACTTAAGTATTCCTCATTGACATTGCCAAGCGCATTGCCTGCTGCCTCAATATCTCCATCCGAATAGGATGCATATGCGGATAATAACTGGTCATATGTGCTGATCTTATTCTCGGAACCTTCTGCGCTGTCCTTGACCTCAGTGATCTGGCTCGTCAGATCATCAATCTGCTTCTGCAGTGTACTGATCTCCTGATTCTTGGACGAAACAGTGTTATTCGCATCGAGCACCTGCGCTTTGGCATCATTCTGCACCTGACGGCGCACACCCGGTACAACCAGAAATCCGGTAATTGCCGCACCGATTGCAATACCGATGACCATATTAAGAATCGTACTCATTGCGGAATTGTCCTTTAAATACTTCGGCTGGATGATCGTCTCATTGCCGCTCTGGTAGGAAATCTGTTCCTCCTTCTGTTTCTTACCCGGCGTATTCTCCTTTAATCCTGCATTCACTTCTTTTAAATAACGAAGTGTGATCGTGTTATTTGCATCAATCTTTCCGGCGTTGCGCAAAGACTTCTTGGCAAGATCATATTTGCCCTCCTGAATATAGAGCAATGCTAAAAGCTGATGTCCACTGACTAATTTCGGGTTCAGTGACAGTACCTTTTTCAACTGGATAATCGCAAGATCACGGCTGTCCTGTCTGCAGTACAATAACGCCTGATTGTATTTTTTAATGGTCTGATTGATTGTCTCAAGTCTTGATCTGTTATTCTGTATTTCATCCAGATAACGGCTTGCGGCATTCTCAGCAGGCTGATAGTTCTTACTGATGACCCACTCTGTCAATGCCTCCACCACTTCGCCCATCTCAAAGTAGATGAGTCCCAGCAGATTTCTTGCATCTATATTTAATTTATTGAATTTCAGGCTTGTTTTCAAGCTTTCTATTGCTCCTGAAAGATCACGGACACTCGCCTTTGCCAGTGCATCATTGTAATATTCATTGGATGCCATGACAATTTTTTTATATATTTTTACATTTACGCCGCATTCAGGGCAGATATTTTCCCTTCCAAGCTTTGCTCCACAATTATAGCACTTCATTCTTTCCCTCACTTCATGAATTTACATTCGACTTTTCCAAAAGATGTCTTACATATTATGTTTTAACTCCTGCATCATCTCTTTTAAAACATCTGTCATATCTGTTAATTCATGATTATATATTGCCTGTTCTGCCTCTTCTACCTCTAAGCTCGGTTTAAAATTCTTTAATTCTTCTTCAAAATTAATCATAATCGACCTGTCCTTTTCTGCCATTTGTTTATGGCAAACATCTATTTTAAGATTCTTCTCTCCACCACATAATTAAGGGCAAAAAGAATCACCACTATATTATAATATAGTGGTGACAATAATCAAGTAAATTTATATTAAGTTTTTCGTAAAACTTCTGCCATATTCGACAGCAGTTTTATGAGCATTCTCTCGTCTTGATCTTATCCTGCAGCTTGTAAAACTCAGCTGCTTTTACATAATTCTGTACAAGCAGCTTGGTATCCTCGATCTGGATCACAGCTCCCGGATAAGTCCCCCGCAAAACGGTAACACATGCACCGCTCGCACTCTCGATCAGATTGCGCAGCTGCTTTGCCTCTTCTTTGCTGTGTGCTAATGTCGCAGTATCACGGATCTTGATACGGAGCAATGTCACTCGCCTCGGATCGTCTTTGTAGCTGACTCCACGCGCTTTTTCCAGCTCTTCAAACTTGCGCAGCCCCTCTTCAATCTGTGCCAATCCCTGACTCAACTCCTGAATCGTCTTTTCTAACTGTCTGAGTTTTGCATATCCTTCCGGACTTGCACCAGCCATAATAACGGTCTTTTTCTCGGCATCATTTCCTAATGTCGTAACCTCGATTCCACACACTCCATGTGTAAGGCCACCGATGATGCTTCCGCGTTTTCCATTCATGATGATCTTTCCAAAGCACTGTACCTGACAATCCATCAACACATCTGCACGGATATCGCCTGCACATTCAATACGGGTAAATTCAAAAAACTTTGCGGTAATACTGCCTTTTGTCTTTACTGATGCCTTATTTCCACCGAGCATTCCACTTCTTAAAATAATATCTTTCCCTGCCTCTAAAGTACATGCCTCGACGATTCCATCCACTGTGATCGTACCGCTTGCTTTTACTATAACGCCGCTTTCCACGCTTCCGTGGATCACAACATCACCATGAAAATCAATGTTGCCACTGGAAAGATCTGCATTGCCGGACAATTCATGTACCGGAAGGATCACAACCCTGTCATTCTGTGTCTCGATCTTACCACTCATCAGCGCAACATAGGTATTATCATCCTTGCGTTCAAATCCTTTTCCTTTCAGTGGAAGCTGTTCTCTTCCCCGCTTTGCAGGTATCGGCTTTCCAGTGACTGTCTTGCCGTCCATTCCCTCCACACAAGGATGGTACTCCGCGATCACCTGATCCTGCACCACAGACTCTATCGACTTTACAGACCAGTAATCCACGGTTCCATCCGGCCGCATCAACGGTTTTTTATCAAAGTTGCAGTTAAAATTGTAATCATAATAACCGTCTTTTCCGTCTACCGGCTCTGTTCCCTGCGCAACTAACGTCTCCACACCATATTTTTTTTCATCAATCAGCTCCGTCAACGCTACTTCATCTATTCCGTACTTGACACCTCTGTCATCCAATGCTTTCTGCAATGATTCAATTGTATATTCTCCCCCATCGTCTGGTGTTATAAGCATAACATACGCTTCCATGCTATCTGCCGTCATCCGTACGATTGGTTTTTCTTCTGTTACCATAGGCGTGCTCCCCAATTCTTTCTGATGTATGTATACATAGTAACGTAGAATATTCCTTATCCTATATAATACTAGTACTTTTATGCTTTTTCAAGTAAATTCTTTAACACAACGCGTCCTTTTTGGTGCTATTTTACCAAAAAGAGCTATACAAGGCAGGCACCACTTTACCGGCTGACCAGTAAAGATGATACCCATCGTGCATAGCTCCTTCTTATTATATCATGAAGCAATGCTTCATGATCATGATCTACACGAGCTTCGCTCGGCAGTCTTATTATATCATGTGCAAAATCAGCACATGATACAATTCGCCGTTCTTGCGCTCATTATCTTGCAATTATTTTGACATCTGTGTCAAACGTTCTTTGACCTGCTCCATCATCTGTTCGTATCCGGCAAGTTTGTCCTTCTCTTCCTGCACTTTTGCTTCCGGTGCTTTGCTTAAGAATTTTTCATTCGAAAGCATTCCCTTAGAACGTGCAAGCTCTTTCTCTAAACGTGCCTGCTCTTTTAACAGACGCTCTTTTTCCTTCTCGAAATCAACCAGATCTTCTAATGGCAGATACAGTGTAGCGCCAGGGATCACAACAGATACTGCATCCTCCCCGATGCCTGTCTTATCCTGCTGCACCATGACCTCACTTGCTCCGGCAAGGTTTGCATAAGCCTCTTTGGTCAGTTCAAAGGAATCACGCAAAGCGGCATCTTCAGCAACAATAAAGATTTTCGCTTTTCTTGATGGCGGAACATCCATCTCTGTGCGCACATTACGGACACCTTTTACCAGATCCTTGCAGTGCTCTAACATTTCTTCCTCTGCCGGGAAATTCCAGTCAGCACGGTACTCCGGCCATTTTGCAAGCATGATCGTGTCTTCTTCCGGATGCAGTGTGCAGAAAATCTCTTCTGTGATAAACGGCATGAACGGATGAAGCAGTTTTAATGCCTCTGTCAGTACGGTCTTTAATGTCCAGAATGCTGCGTTTGCAGATGCCGGATCATTTTCTTTATTATAAGTACGAGTCTTAGTGATCTCAATGTACCAGTCACAGAATTCATCCCAGATGAAATCATAAACTTTCTGTACGGCGATTCCCATCTCGTACTTATCCATATTTTCTGTCACGTCTTTTGCAAGTGTGTTTACCTTGGATAAGATCCACTTATCTGCCGGTTTTAACTCACCCAGTGACGGCTCCTTGATCTCGCTTCCCTCAAGGTTCATCATGATGAAACGGGATGCATTCCATACTTTGTTGGCAAAATTTCTGGATGCCTCAACACGCTCCCAGTAGAAACGCATATCATTTCCCGGTGCATTTCCGGTGATCAGTGTCAGGCGGAGTGCATCTGCGCCGTATTTATCGATTACTTCGAGCGGATCAATACCGTTTCCTAAAGATTTACTCATCTTGCGTCCCTGGGAATCACGAACCAGTCCGTGGAACAATACGGTATGGAACGGTGCTTTGCCCATCTGCTCATAGCCGGAGAAAATCATACGGATGACCCAGAAGAAAATGATATCGTATCCGGTTACAAGTACATCGGTCGGATAGAAGTAATCCAGATCTTCTGTCTTATCCGGCCAGCCTAATGTGGAGAACGGCCAGAGTGCGGATGAGAACCAGGTATCTAAAGTATCCGGATCCTGCTCCATGTGATCACATCCGCATTTCGGACATTTCTCCGGTGCAGCCTTTGCTACCACCATCTCACCGCAGTCCGGGCAGTAATAAGCCGGGATGCGGTGTCCCCACCAGAGCTGTCTGGAAATACACCAGTCACGGATATTGTCAGTCCAGTTAAAGTATGTTTTCTCCATACGTTTTGGAAGTAACTGGATGTCTCCGTTTTTCACTGCTTCCACAGCCGGTTTGATCAGTTCATCCATCTTTACAAACCACTGCTGTTTTACCATCGGCTCAACGGTTGTGCCGCAGCGGTCATGGGTTCCTACGTTGTGGGAATGCGGCTCTACTTTTACAAGCAGTCCCTGTTTTTCAAGATCCTCCACCAGTGCTTTTCTGCACTCGTAGCGGTCCATGCCCTCATATTTTCCGGCATAATGGTTCATTGTTGCATCGTCGTTGATGACGGTGATCTCCTCTAAGTTGTGACGTTTTCCAACCTCAAAGTCGTTCGGGTCATGTGCCGGTGTGATCTTTACGCATCCGGTTCCGAACTCTTTGTCAACATAAGCGTCTGCGATCACCGGGATCTCGCGGTCTGTCATCGGAAGTTTTAACATCTTTCCGACAATGTCTTTGTAGCGGTCGTCGTCCGGGTTCACTGCAACTGCGGTATCACCAAACAATGTCTCCGGTCTTGTCGTTGCGATCTCAACAAATCTTCCCTCTTCGCCGACAACCGGATAGTTGATGTGCCAGAAGAATCCGTCCTGCTCTTCGTGCTCTACCTCGGCATCTGAGATGGAAGTCTTACATACCGGACACCAGTTGACGATACGGGAACCTTTGTAGATCAGCCCTTTTTCATATAATTTTACAAATACCTCAAGTACTGCCTCAGAGCAGCCCTTGTCCATCGTAAAACGCTCTCTCTCCCAGTCTGCGGAAGATCCCATTTTCTTTAACTGGTTGATGATGCGGCTGCCGTACTCGTCACGCCACTCCCAGCATTTTTCTAAGAATCCTTCTCTTCCAAGATCACGCTTGTCGATGCCCTGTTTTTTCAGGTTCTCGATTACTTTCACTTCTGTTGCGATGGAAGCGTGGTCTGTACCCGGCTGCCATAATGCGTTGTAACCCTGCATTCTCTTATAACGTGTTAAAATATCCTGCATGGTGTTGTCGAGGGCATGTCCCATGTGAAGCTGTCCTGTGATGTTTGGCGGCGGCATCACGATGGTAAACGGCTTTTTGCTGCGGTCAACTTCGGCGTGGAAATAGCCGTTGTCTTCCCATTTTTTGTATAAACGGTCTTCAATGCTTTTTGGATCGTAGGTCTTTGCTAATTCTTTGCTGCAATTCTGACACATAATCTGTTCTCCTTTTTTAGTTCTGATAGATAGGCGGTTTTGATTCACAGGACATAATTTCCTATGAATTAAAAAAAGCCCTTCGTATTCCATACGGAATACAAAGGGCGAATATGATCGCGGTACCACCTTTGTTGGTGCTCATGTCCAGCCAGTTCCATATCTGACCGGTCATCCTGTAACGTGGATGAGTCGTGAATACCTGTGCATATCTGCAATGCCTGTTCTTATATCCTGTCATACAGCTATGCTTTCTCAGCATTCCGGTTCAAAAGCTACCTTCCACATATCTTTCTCTGGGATGTCTTTCAGCCGGTGAACTTCCCTCTCTGCAAAGAGTTTATGTGTACTCCTCTTTCTCACAACCTTTGTTTTTTGCTGTTTTTATCATACGAGGGGACGCGGGGTTTGTCAACTGTTTTTTTAGATCTCTTCCTCCACCATACTCTTATTCCTCGTAAACAGATCATAGATACATGGCACCACGATCAGTGTCAGCAGCGTTCCATATAGCATACCGCCCTCTGTCACGATCGCCATCGGCTGCATCATCTCCGAACCGCTTCCAAGTCCCATCGCCATCGTGGACATTGCAAGGATCGTGGTCAGTGCCGTCATTAAGATCGGGCGCAGTCTCGTTCTTCCGGCTGTGACAATCGCCTCCTTTTTATCCATGCCCTCTCTTCTCAGCTGATTGATATAATCGACTAACACGATTCCGTTATTGACGATGACACCCGCTAACATGACAAATCCGATCATGGATACCACGCCGACTTCATTGTCTGTCACAAACAGAGCAAAGAAACCTCCCGTAAATGCAAGCGGAATCGTGAACATAATAATAAAAGGCGACAAAAATGACTGGAACTGTGCAACCATGATAAGATAAATAAATACCACCGCTAAGATCAGCATCAGATACAATTGGTTCATCGCATCCCGGATCGTCTCATCCTCCCCGGTCATGGAGATCTCATATCCATCCGGCAGCTTGATCTTATCTAATCCTTTCTGGATCTGGTTACTTACCAGCGTCACATTGTGATCTTCATCCACACCGGCTGTCACGCTGATATAGCGCGTCTGCGAGCTTCTGTTTATCACATTTAAGGACTCACCTTCCTCAAACTCTGCGATATCTTTCAGGGGAATATCTGTTGTCTCTCCGCTGATACGGTCTGTATAAGGAAATGTCAGCTTACGGATATCCCCTGGCGTGACATCCGCCTGTTCCCCACTCTGCACATATACTTTATAGTCTTTTAAATCCGTCGAGATCGTTGTGGATGACGTATTCGATGCAAGCTGTTTATAGACAAGCTGATACACCTGCGCTGTTGTCATGCCATATTTTGCAGCTTTTTCTTTGTCCACTTTTACCGTGAAAGACGGTGTCGTATCTCCAAGACCATCGTCCACATCTACAGTGCCCTCCGTCTTTTCCACGACTTCTGCGATCTGCCCTGCGAGTTTCTGCAGCTTATCTAAATCTTTTCCGCTGACCCGCACGGAAATACCGCTTCCGAAAAAGGAACTCATATCCGACGCAGAGCTGTCCGTATTCACGTCGCAGTCAAGATCCGCTGTAAGCGCCTGTATCGAGGCAGTGATCTCACTGCCAGTCGCCCCGGAATCATCGATGAGCACGTACATGGTCACACTGTCCGTACTGCCGCCCATCGACATGATTCCACCGCCGCCTGCCATGGCTCCGATCGAATCCACACCGGAGATGCCAGAGATCTTATCCACAACCTCATCCGCGCGCTCCGTCAGTTCCTCAAATGTCAGCTTTTCATCCTCTTTCGCTGAAACCGTGACCGTGAGCTGCTCTGTCTCCATATTCATGTCCATAAAGGTAAATCCTTTGGAAACGGAAAGCGTCACACTTGCCACCAGAAAAACTACCACACAGATCAGTACGATCGGTTTAAACCGCAGTGCCACACGCAGAACTTTTTCATATCCATCTAAAATGCGGTCAAACCACGGATGTTTGATTTCCCTGGTATTCTTCAGCGCACCGGATGCCATCATCGGTACAAACGTCAGCGCCACAATCAGACTTGCCGCTAACGTATAGGCGATCGTGAGTGCAATATCCACAAACAGCTGCCTTGTGATACCCTCCGTAAAAATGATCGGCGCAAACACACAGACCGTTGTGAGCGTGGATGCAAAAATAGCTCCTGCCACCTGTCCTGCTCCTTCAACTGCTGCCTTCCGGATCGATAATCCCTGATTCCTGAGCCGGTAAATATTTTCGATCACGACGATCGAGTTATCCACGAGCATGCCGACGCCAAGCGCAAGACCGGACAATGAAATGATATTTAACGATATTCCGGTAAAATACATCAAAACGATTGCAAAAACCACGCTGAGTGGAATAGAGCATGCGATCACCAGAGTCGGTTTGATATCCTTTAAAAACAGAATCAGAATAAGTACGGCAAGAATTGCACCTACAATCATATTTTCCATGACTGACTCCACAATGGTATCAATGTAAACTCCCTGATTCATCAAAATCGTCATGTGAAGTTTGTCATTTTCTTTTTCCAGTGATTCAAATCTGGTTTTGATCCGTTTTGTTACATCCCCGGTAGAGTACCCGGTCTGCTTCTCAATGGAAAGCATAATCGCAGGATTTCCGTTTACCTTGGAATAGGAATCTCCCGTATCGTCCACCACTTCTGTTTCTGCAACATCCGATAAGCGGATTGGCTCGATTCCATCCAGTCCTACATCCACAAGCACAAGATCTTTTAGTTTCTCCACCGACGAAACTTTGTCCCCGACACGCACCAGATATTGTTTCTTATCTTCATTGACATAGCCAGCCGGCATGGAAAAATTCTGTGCTGTCAATATTCCGCCTAATGTTTCCACCGACAAAATCTGATTCAGATCTGCAGAATCAAGCGCGCTCTGCTTTGACTCGTCTAATTTTTCCTGTCCCTGCTCTAACCGGACTTCCCCGACCGCAAGCTGTGCAGACGCTTCACTCATCTCTAAGATCCCGTCGATCTCCATCCGGTTTAACGTTACATACGCATCATCTAAGGTAGTTTTTCCATCTGTAACCTGTTCCTGTGCAGTCTGCAGAGCTGCCATTGCTGTTTGGATCTCAACCTGTTTTTGTGACAGCTGCGTAATCACCTGCGGAATATCATCGATCGAACTAAGACTCACATTTAACGCTGCTAACTGATCTGCCCACTGCTGATTTAAGGATGTATTCAGTTCTAACAGTTCTTCCTGTAATAATTCCAGACGTTTTCCTGCTTCCGCAATGCTCTCCTGATTTTCCCCGGTCATCGCAAGGATCTGATTGATCTGTTCCTGATCTCCGGAAATCTTCGCCTCCTCTAAAAGTTCTTCTATACGTCTGCTTCCATCGTCACTGTTCATCTGGGCTTCTTTTTGTGCCTGTTCAATGTCTGCTTTTAATCCCATTCCCTGTTCATAAATACTCTGGAGTTCCGGGATTGCCCGCTTTATCAGCTCATCGGTCGCTTTCAATACTGTATAATTCTGACTCAGATCTGATTCTGCCACAAACGCCTGTGACTTACCATTGATCACTTCATTTTCTGCCTGTCCAAGCTGGTTTGCAAGCTGATCTTTTCCGCTTTCCATCTGCCTGCGTCCACTCTCCACCTGCTCGGCAGCCTGATCGAGCTGTTCCTGCGGTTCAGTAAACTGTTCCTCGATCTTACTCTGGATCTTCTGATTCAGTGCATCGATTTTATCCTGATCTAATGTGACATGAATGTTCTCTTCCACAGTTCCGGTTGTAGAAACAGATGCCACACCGTCGATACTCTCAAGCACCGGCGAAAGTTCATTTTCCACATAATCCGAAATCTCTGACTGCGTCATGCCTTCCACATCGGCAGATGCCACCATTACAGGCATCATATCCGGGTCGATCTGCATGATCATCGGCTTCCCGGCACCATCCGGAAAACTGCCCTCTAACTGGTCTAATTTCTGCTGGATCTCGATAATGACCGAATCCATATTGGCATTCTGCTCATACTCTAAGATCACCATCGAATAATTATCGTAGGAGGCAGAACTCACATTTTTGATGCTCGAAGTCGTCGCCATGGATGCCTCGACAGGTGCTGTCACATCGGATTCCACTTTCTCCGGGCTTGCCCCCATATCCGTCGTAATGACTAAGGCATATGGCAGACTCATATCCGGCAGTAGATCTGTGGTCATTTTGGTTAGGGATACGGCTCCTAACACAATGACTAAGATCACGCCTACGATCACAGTATACGGTTTCTTCACACTTAATTTTGACAACACTCTCTTTTGTCCCTCCACCTGAATACGCAAGACATTTGTAATAAACACCTGGCAGCAAATATTTTGCCACAATATATTTAGTTTACCTGTTTCAAAATGGATTGCAAGACTTTCGTACCAGTTTATATTTTTTTAGATTGCTGATTAAGGCAGAATCCTGTGCACAAAAAAGCCCCTGTCAGCTATACACCTATACAAAACTGACAAGAGGCTTTTCTCTTATACCTGCTGTATTCCTACTCTTCCTCTGATTCCTCATCATCCACGATCGCTGCCGTAGCACCTGATACTGCTGACACTACTGCAACCACAGTCGCTATGATGACTACTACAAGTAAACAAATCAGAAAAATCCATAATCCTGTCTCTGTCATATTCCTCTCCATTTCTATGTGTATTTTACAAAGATCCAGCCTGTCCGTTCTTGTCTGCACCCATGTACCCCAACACATCCGATCCTTTATTTCTACTAATCATAGATAATAGTATAGCACACAACCGGCTTATTTACCAGTGACATTGTCAAAGATTTTCATCAAAAATAAGAGTTAAAAAATGAGACCACCCATATGGCAGTCTCATTTTTATGTAGTACAGCAATCCGTTTATTAACCCTTTACGCTTCCAAGTGCAACACCCTGTACGATGTGTTTGGATAAGATCAGATATACAATGATAACCGGGAAGATGGAAAATGCGATCATCACATATACCTGCCCCATATCAAACTTGAGCCAGTCAGCCGCACGCAGCTGTGCGATTAAGATAGGCAGTGTTTTTTTCTTGTCATCATGTAAGATCAATGCCGGTGTGAAGTAGTTGTTCCAGCTGCTTACGAATGTGAAGATCATCTGCACAGCAATTGCCGGTTTCATCAGTGGCATTACAATTGCATTGAAGGTACGGAATTCACCGGAACCATCGATACGTGCTGCCTCGATCAGTGACAACGGCAGTGTACTCTCCATATACTGTTTCATATAGAAAAATGTAACCGGAGCCGCAATCGTCGGCACGATCAGAGGTATAAAGGAATCCTCTAAGTTCATGTTGGAAACAAGTTTGATAAATCCAAGTGCAGTTACCTGTGTCGGAATCATCATGATCATCAAAATAAACGGATAAATGTATTTTTTCAGTTTGAAATCATATGCATGGATCGCATAAGCTGTCATCGTTGAAAAATATACGCTGAGTACTGCACTGAGCGAAGAAACGATCAGGCTGTTGAACATACCGTTCCATACCGGAAGCGTTCCATTTCTTAAGTTCTTCCAGTTTTCCCACAGATGGCTGCTCGGAACCAGCGTAAAACCTGACTGCAACTCACCGTTTGATCTGGTTGCATTGATAAACAGTACATAAAACCAGAACAGACACAATATGGAAACAATGATCAGTACGATATATGCGATCAGTCTTCTTGCATGAATTCCTACACCTTTTTTCAGATTACGATTTTCATTCATGATCTTCACCCCTTCCTCTTATCATTGCCGGTTATCTTAAATACTACCAGGCTTAAGATACCTGTAATGATAAACAGAACAACTGACAATGCACCAGCCATACCATAGTTCTTGCTGTAGAGATGTTTATTTAAGAACATGATCAGCGTCATGGTAGAACGCATCGGGTCACCGGTTCCATTGGTTAAGATCTGCGGTACATCGAATAACTGTAAACCACCGATCAGAGATGTAATAACCACATATACAAGAATCGGACGTAACAATGGCAATGTGATCTGCCAGAATACCTGGGAAGAAGTTGCACCATCAACTTCCGCTGCCTCAAACAAAGAGGTATCAATACCCATCATACCTGCCATTAAAAGGATCGTTGTATTACCAAACCACATCAGACAGTTCATTAACGCGATCAGCCCTCTTGCACTGCCCGCATTGGATAAAAATTTGTACGGTGTATCAATAAATCCGATCTGCATCAGCATCGAGTTGATGGGTCCTCCATCGGAGAACAATGTAAAGAATAACATGGAAAATGCAGATGCCATGATCAGGTTTGGCAGATATACGACTGTTTTAAAGAAACGGGTTCCTTTTAATCTGAGACGTACATCAGAGAACCATGCTCCAAGTACCAGTGACAAAATGATCTGTGGTATGAAACACATGATCCATAATAACATGGTGTTTTTGGTATAAATCCAGATATCTCCATCGGAGAAAAGCTTTTTATAGTTTGCAAGTCCGACGAAATTCGGTCCGACCTGCGTCAGTCCTGACATATAGTTTTCAAAGAAACTGTTGTAAATAGTGCTGATCAACGGAATCAGCTGAAAAATAACATATACTACAATAAAAGGAATCAAAAAGATATATCCCCATTTATTGTATCTTACTACCTTTCCACTGCTTTTTTTCATAACAACCTGACCTCCTTTTCCAGAGTGCATAATTTTCGCCCACAGAGCTCACAGCATCCCTCACCTTTACCCTGTGTAAGTCTGCTGTCAGCTCTGCGCTTACAGTTTTTACACAAATTTGGATATAAAATGAGCCGCGCCCGCCTCCCTTACGGTCCGGCAGGCGCGGCATCAAATCATTTTTTATACCATTCGTCTGCTTAGTATGTTAACTCCGGATATTTCTCTACAACTGCTTTGTAGAACAGATCTAATGCCTCTTCTTTTGTAGCAGTTCCCTCGAAGTAGTTCTTCATTGCGTTCTGGAACTCTTCGTTACATCCCTGATCGTATGCAGAAAGGTTGCTTAAATCAAGTTTGGAAACACCTGCGCTGTAAATACCAAGTGGATTCTGTCCGCCTAAGATCTTGCTTGAATAAGAGCTGTCAGCCATCTCAGCGATTACATCCTGGTTATTTACGAAATCGTCATCTTTCTCGATGATATCTTTCATAACATCATCATTGGTTGTCATCTGAAGCATGATATCTTTTACAAGGCTCTGGTTATCAGTTCCATTGGCTGCACAGATCCATGTACCACCCCAGAAGAAGCCCTGAGGTCCTTCCGTTGCGCCCCAGCCACCATTGTAACCGATACTGCCTTCTGTATCTGCTGCCATTGAGAAGTTTACTAACCATGCAGGTCCAAAGTAGCAGAATACATTTCCTTCCGGATAGAAACCTTTCTTCCAGTCATCACTCCACAGTTCGTATGTTCCTGTCTCGCCTGCATCTACAAGTTCTTTGGAATCATCAACCCATTTCATAATGTTGTCATCAATATTGATCTTGCCATCAACAACCCATTTGGAAGTAACGTTGTTGGAATATACACGGTAAGTATCGTTTGCGGAAGATGTGATGGTGTAGCCTGCATCTTTCATCTTCTTTGCTGTATCATTGAATGTATCCCAGTCTTTTACATAGTTCTGAACTTCTGAAGGATCATCAGATCCTAATACTGCTTTTGCTGCATCTCTGTTATAGAATAATACGCCAGGACAGCCCTGCCATGAAACACCTTTTAATACACCGTTGGAATCGGTAACAACATCTTTGGTGTACTGATACTGTTTGGAAAGATCTGAATCAGTAATTCCAAGATCTGATACTGCCATTGTGTAGTCGGTATCTACATATTTTAATGCATAATCAGCTTCTACTAAAAAGATATCAATCTTGTCATCTGCTGCTGCATCGGCCTGTTTTAATAAGGTTGCGTCCAGGTTGTTCTGATATGCATTGTCATCATTCGGTGTAATGTTCCATTTTACAGTTACATCACCGATCGTACCTGTGGTTGCATCCACCTCTGTATATCCAGGATAATGATCTGTAACACGGCTCTTGAACTCTTCGTTCCAGCAGTAGATGTTAAGTACTTTTCCTTCATCGGAAGCACTCGCATCTGAAGCTGCAGCTTCGGTCGCCGGAGCTGCCTCATCTGTGGCTGCGGCGTCACTGCTGCCCGTATCTGCCGAGCTGCTGTTTCCACTGTTTGTGCTGGTGTTTGCTGCGTTATTACCGCCGCATCCTGCCATCATGGTTACAAGCATTGCTGTACATAATAATGTGCTAACGATTTTCTTCTTCATAGAAAACCCTCCTCCTTAATATGTGGTCTTTTGACCATTGTTTTTGTTGTTTTTCTGCTTTGAAAGCAGATAGTCTGGAATCTTTTGTATACATTTCTGTAAAAATATCGTCCGCATGTAGCTGCAACTACATTTAAATGCGTCCAACGGATTTACCTGCAACTAAGATCCCTTCTATAACGACTCTCTCTACGAGAGTTGTTCTCGGTTTCTCAATGGAGCCAATCAGCCGCTTGGCTGCCTCACTCCCGATCAGCTCTGTGTCCTGTCTGATCGTCGTAAGCTGAGGATGTAACAACTGCGACATCCTCGTTCCGTCATATCCTGCAATCGAAATATCCTGCGGAATCCGAAGTCCCATCTCTATGATGACATTCCTTCCTCCTATTAAAGAGGTGTCATCCGGATAAATGATACAGGTTGGCGGATCTTCTAAATTGAGCAGCTCTTTTGTCTGTTTTGCTGCCTCCCTGGTCTCTAAGTAATCTGCTGTCCGGATGTATTCATCCGGAATCTTCAGACCAAGTTCATCCACCGTCCGGTAGAAACTTGCCAGCCGGTCTTTCGTAACGTAAGAAGCCTGCTGCCCATGAATATATGCAATTTTCCGATGTCCCTGCCCGTATATATATTTTACAAGATCTTCCATACCCTGAATATTGTTGGAACTGACTGCCGTACAGTTATGATGTACATAATCAATCGTAACGACCGGCAGGTCACTATTCATCAGTTCTAAGACATCCGGGTCATTGAAATCGGCACAGACGATTGCAACTCCTTCAAAATTCCGGTATCTGCAATGTTCATAATAGGACATCTTGCGATTTTCAAAACAGGTATTGATAAATGTAATGTCATATCCCTGTTTCTCCGACTGAACTTTTAATCCATTCAGCACTCCGGAAAAATACTCATGTGTCAAACCGCTTCCCGCCTCTTCTTCAAAGAGAACTCCTATATTATAGGAACGGTTTGTCTTTAGAGCTCTCGCCGCCGCATTTGGAAAATACCCAAGTGCTTCTGCTGTCTTTCTGACACGGCTCTTTGTCTCTTCGCTGATATCTCTCTGGTCATTTAAAGCCTTGCTTACGGTGGCAGTAGATACTCCACATTTCTCTGCAATCGTTTTTAATGATACCATGGAAACCTCCAGCTTCTCTTCGAAAACGAAATCCTGTTTCTGAAATATTGCTTAATCGTTTTCGTACTTTTACTATATGCCATCCATAAGCAAATTGCAACTGGTTTTTGGCAATTCGTCGCTTTTTACACTTTTTTGCAGTAGTTTTTGTGCATTTTTACATTAAATATTAGACCAATTATCTGTAATCTTAGTACTTTGTATCTACTTCTTATACGTTTTCGTAAAATACTTTAATTATTCATCAGAAAATAGCCATTGTCGCTTTCATCCATAAAAGTATGTTTTTTTGTCTAATCTGCTATATTTACCTGTTTTTCAATATTTTATATTGATTTTTATTCTTTCTGAATATATACTTTTTATTAAAGAATGAAAACTTAATCGTTTTCGAAATCGTTACTTATCAATATTTATGTATATGGAGGATTTTATTATGAAATTCGGTTATTTCGATGACACCAACAAAGAATATGTCATCACATCTCCAAAAACACCACTGCCATGGATCAACTACCTTGGTTCCGAGAACTTCTTTTCTCTGATCTCAAACACCTGCGGCGGTTACAGTTTCTACAAAGATGCAAAGTTACTCCGCCTGACCAGATACCGCTATAATAATGTACCGCTCGATTCCAATGGACATTACTACTATATTAAAGATGGTGACACGATCTGGAATCCGGGCTGGATGCCTTCCAAAACAGAACTGGACGCTTACAGCTGCCGTCATGGTATGGGTTATTCCGTATTTAAAGGAACCAAAAATAAACTGACCGCAGAGCTTACCTCTTTTGTTCCGGTCGGTGAGACCTGTGAGGTCGGCAAACTTTCCCTTACCAATGAGAGCGATGAGACCCGCAATTTTTCTGTATTCTCATATGTAGAGTTCTGTCTGTGGAATGCAATGGACGATATGACCAACTTCCAGCGTAACTTCTCCACCGGTGAGGTTGAGATCCACGGTTCTGCTCTTTATCATAAGACCGAATACAGAGAGCGCAGAAATCATTACGCTGTTTACGCTGTCAACGCTCCGATCGCCGGTTTTGATACAGACCGTGACTCGTTCTTAGGCGCTTACGGTGAAAACTCTGCTCCGGAAGTTGTTGTAAACGGAACTTCAAAGAATTCTGTTGCAAGCGGCTGGACACCGATCGGTTCCCACCACCTTGAAGTATCTCTTGCTCCGGGCGAGACAAAGACCTACGTTTTCGTACTTGGTTATGTTGAGAATCCGGTAGAGGAAAAATGGGTTGGACGTGCTGAGGATGGAGTCATCAACCGCAAACGTGCCGATGAACTTCTCTCCCGTTTTGATACCGCAGAAAAAGCAGACGCAGCACTCGTCAAATTAAAAGATTACTGGAACGAACTGCTGTCCCATTTTACCATTTCTTCCAGTGAGGAGAAATTAGACCGTATGGTAAACATCTGGCACCAGTATCAGTGTATGGTTACCTTTAACATGAGCCGTTCCGCATCTTACTTTGAGTCCGGTATCGGCCGTGGCATGGGATTCCGTGATTCCTGTCAGGATCTGCTCGGTTTCGTACATCTGATCCCTGACCGTGCGAGAGAGCGTATCTTAGATATCGCAGCTACCCAGTTCGAGGACGGAAGTGCTTATCATCAGTATCAGCCGCTCACCAAAAAAGGGAACTCTGACATCGGAAGCGGCTTTAATGATGATCCGTTATGGCTGATCGCCGGAACTGCAGCTTATATCAAAGAGACCGGCGATTACTCAATTCTCGACGAGACGACACCATATGACAGCGATGCTTCCAAAGCAACCACTTTCATGGAGCATTTGCGCCGTTCCTTCCATTATACAATGGAACATCTGGGACCGCACAATTTACCGCTGATCGGACGTGCCGACTGGAACGACTGTCTCAACTTAAACTGCTTCTCGACTGAGCCGGGTGAATCTTTCCAGACATTTGGTCCTTCTGAAGGTCCGAATGCAGAATCCGTATTTATCGCAGGTATGTTTGTACGCTATGGAAAAGATTATGCAGCGATCTGCCGTCATCAGGGTATGACAGAGGAAGCAGAAATTGCAGAGAAAGCAATCGCAGAGATGGAGAAAACGGTTATGGATGCCGGCTGGGATGGCGAATGGTATCTGCGTGCTTATGACCATTACAAAAATAAGATCGGTTCAAAAGAATGTGAGGACGGCAAGATCTTTATCGAGCCGCAGGGATTCTGCGTTATGGCAGAGATCGGCTTAGAAGAAGGTTACTGCTTAAAAGCAATGGAATCCGTTGAAAAATACTTAGACACCAAATATGGTATTGTGCTGTTACAGCCGCCTTATCACAGATACCATGTAGAACTTGGTGAGATTTCCTCTTATCCACCAGGATATAAAGAGAACGCCGGTATCTTCTGCCACAATAATCCATGGATCTCCATCGCAGAGACCGTAGTCGGCAGAGGCAACCGCGCATGGCAGGTATATACCAGAACCTGTCCTGCATATATTGAAGACATCAGTGAGATCCACCGCACAGAACCGTATGTATACTCACAGATGATCGCCGGAAAAGATGCACCGAACTTCGGCGAGGCAAAGAATAGCTGGCTGACAGGAACCGCCGCATGGACCTTCCTTGATGTTTCCCAGTTTATCCTTGGTATCCGCCCGGATTATGATGGTCTGACTGTTGATCCTTGTATTCCATCCAAATTAGATGGTTTTACCGCCAAACGTGATTTCCGCGGTGTCAGCTACCATATCACCGTAAAGAATCCAAATCATGTGGAAAAAGGTGTGCTTTCCATGATCGTGGATGGACAGCCGGTAGAGGGAACTACGATTCCATTCTCGGCTGAGAAGAAAGATGTAAATGTAGAAGTAACGATGGGCTAACCTCCCTGCCTGTCTTTACCTGACAAAAGAAGCCTTCTTTTTATGAAGGCTTCTTTTGTATCCCAAACTAAAATGTTTCATTTTTTCTGTATTTGCGTGGTGATATACCTTTTATCTTTCGAAACGAATCCCCAAAATAGTTACTGTCATTAAATCCACATTCAAAAGCAATATCTGTGATAGATTTATTCGTTTCCAGCAGCAGCCTGCATGCATTCTGTATCCGGAGATTAATAATATATTCTTTAAACCCGAACCCCGTCGCTGTCTTAAATCTCTTAGACAAAAATGACTTACTCATGTCAAATTTATCCGCCACATCTTCCAGCAAAATATTTTCTGTATAATGTTCAAAAATATATGTTGCAACTTCCTGGATTTTTCGGTTATCAACATCAATCTCTTTTATAACATTGTCCTCATACTCCTTGCATCTTATGATAAACAGCAAAAGTTCAACAAGTCCTGCTTTTATAAATGCCGTTGATAATATGTCCGGCGTATCATTTTCAAACATTAACTTATCCAGCAGGGAATCCACATAGTTTCTGCGTTTTTCCGGTATATTGATTACCCCCGGAACCATACAGTTCTTAAGATATTCCGCTCCGATCTGTTCTTTGATCCAATCCGTAATCTCCTGCCGGAAACTGATAACAATCCTTTCATGAATTCCTTTCCCGGTATATACTGTCTTATGCAGACAGCCACCCGGAACGATTACAAGATCACCTTTTCCAAACTTATAGATATTGTGATCAATAAAGCTGGTGCACTCTCCACTGGAAAGATAAAAAATTTCATGAAATGGATGTACATGTGGCTCGCAATTACTTTCAGATAACGTATTACTTCTTCTGATCTTCTTAATATCAAAATCTTTTGACATATCCTGAAACATATAATTCTCCATTTTTTCTGTACTTTTATGTGTTTTTATCATTTTTTTCAAGGAATATACTGTTTTTTTGTCATATTATGAACCATATGAATACAACCTGTCAACATATTTTATAAATCCACAAGGAGATCCTATGCCAAAACAAATATCTGAAAATAAACGAAATATGATTTTAAATGGAAACCTGTCCCAGGCAATCCTTATGCTCGCCGTTCCGGTCATGATCAATAGTTTTATCCAGTCGATGTATAATCTTACGGACACATTCTGGCTTGGACGGATCGGAACTGAAAACCAGTCTGCCATAACGCTCGTATCACCATTTCAAAATATCCTTAACAGTTTTGGCAGCGGCATAACAACCGCAGGTGCAATTCTTATATCGCAATACCTTGGTGCCAGAAAAGATGAACAGGCAAACAAAATGGCAAATCATATCTGTATTACATCCCTTGGTTTCTCCCTCATCTGTGCATTACTGTGCTGGCTGATATCCCCGGCATTAGTCAACTGGCTCGGTGCCAGGGGAGTGGTCTATGAGTACGGTCTTACTTATTTAAGAATTGTGGTCCTTGATATGCCATTTCTGTTCATGATCAATTTATTCACAGCCGTGAAACAGGCGCAGGGGGACACTGTAAAACCCATGCTTCTCAATCTGCTTGGCATCATCATCAATCTGATATTAGATCCTCTTTTCCTCATTGTGTTCCACTTTGGAATCGGAGGCGCAGCATTTGCCACGCTTATAGCAAAAATCCCCTGCGCTCTCATTGGACTGATCCTTCTTACAAAATCAGATCAGCTCATACGGATTTCTTTTAAAAATTTTGTCTTTGACCAAAAAATGATACGCGCCATTATCAAAATCGGTCTGCCAACTGCGATTGGCGGCAGCACCATGCAGCTAGGTACGCTGATCATGACCAGAAATGTAAATGTTTATGGTTATATTGCAACCAGCGCCTATGGTATTGGCAACAAAATCAACAGTCTTATCACAATGCCAGCCAGTGGTGTCGGTTCCGCCGTTTCTACTATAGTTGGACAAAATATGGGAGCCGGAAACACAGAGCGGGCGAAGAAAACCTTCCATTATTCATTAAAAATGTGTACCTTATTTTTACTTATTCTGGGATTCATTTTTTCAAGACACCCTGTTTCCCAGACTATGGTATCATTCTTTTCAACAGATGCCAAAGTCATCCCTCTGGCTGCAGACTATTTATCCATTATTGCATTCTGGTGCTTTACAAACGCTTTTTATAATGTATCACAGGGATTGTTCCAGGGATGTGGGCATACACTGATCACAATGCTCGTAGATGCTTCCCGGATATGGATATTCCGTCTTTTGTCTCTTTGGATATGCGCAAATGTATTTCATATGGGAGTGGCATCCGTCTGGTATTCCGTTGTAATCAGTAATGGAACCTCTGCCATAATCCTGTATCTGCTATACTGGACCGGAATATGGAAAAAAGGATATGCAGACCCTCTCTAGAGCCTTTCATATCCTTTTCTCTTTCACTTTAATCTTCTATTTCCAGTTATCAAAATTTGTTGCAAATTAATTTGCTGTCACAAGTCCGTTCTCACAATCCAATTCTACATATGCACTGGATTTTAAGACATCAAGCGCATGTTTTGCACCGATCAGGACAGGAATATCAAGGCTTAATCCTGCAATCGCCGCATGGCAGTTTTCGCCGGACGCTTCCACGATCAGTCCGGATGCCTCACGCATCTGTGTCATCATGGCATTGCTGGTATCTTTTGCAACAATGATATCTCCGACTTTAAAGTTTTTTAAATCCTCATCGCTGTGACATACACAGAGATTTGCAGAAATCTTCTGTGTTCCGATTCCTTGTCCCTCCACTAAGATATGTCCTGCCACCTGCACCTTGATCAGGTTGGTCGTACCGGATACACCAAGAGGAACTCCTGCGGTTAAGACAACAACATCTCCTTTGGAAATGATTCCTGCTGCTTCTGCTGCATCGACTGCATAGTCAAACAGCTCTTCTGCCTGTGTCTTTTCCTCGATCATAAGCGGGATCACACCCCAGGATAATGCAAGCTGACGGTAAATCTTTTCTGTCAGACATCCTCCGATAATCGGACAGTTTGGACGATATTTGGAAACCATGCGGGCGGTACGTCCTGATTTTGTTACCGTGATGATTGCTGCCGCATTCAAATCTCCCGCCATTGTACATGTCGCATGGGAGATTGCATTGGTCACATCCGGGTTGCTCATGGTTTTGCGCATTTTAAAACGCTGTAAGTAATTGATATCCTGTTCCGTACGGACTGCAATACGCACCATGGTCTTTAAAGCCTCGATCGGATACATACCTGCAGCTGTCTCTCCGGAGAGCATGATCGCACTGGTTCCGTCGTAGATTGCATTTGCAACGTCAGTTGCCTCTGCTCTGGTCGGACGCGGATGTTTCATCATGGAATCAAGCATCTGAGTCGCTGTGATAACCTTCTTGCCTGCATCGTATACTTTTTTAATGATCATCTTCTGGATCACCGGTACATCCTCTAACGGGATCTCAACCCCCATATCACCACGCGCTACCATGATTCCATCGGAAACACGGATAATATCGTCAATATTCTGTACACCCTGCATATTTTCAATTTTTGCAATGATATTGATATCCTCGCCGCCTTTTTCTGCAAGGATCTTGCGGATTGCAAGCACATCATCTGCGGTACGGACAAAAGATGCAGCAATAAAATCATAATCATGCTCTACCGCAAATACGATATCACCATAATCTTTTTCGCTGATATATGGCATGGACAATTCTACATTCGGAACGTTCACGCCTTTTCTGTTGGAGATCACACCGCCATTTAACACCTGGCAGATGATATCTTTTGGCTTATTGCCATCTTTATCTGCCTTTGCACCAGATGTCACCTTGATTTCTTTTACTTCCATTCCGATCAGACCATCATCGATCAGAATGCGATCTCCCGGTTTTACATCCTCCGGCAGGTTTTTATAAGTAATGGAAACACGTTTTGCATCTCCCATAATCTCATCGGTTGTCAGGGTAAAAGTCTGTCCATCCTTAAGCTCGACTTTTCCGTCCGTAAAATCTCTCAGGCGGATCTCCGGTCCTTTTGTGTCAAGCAGTGCTGCGACTGGACGCTTTAATTCCTTACGAAGTTTCTGTAACATCTGAAGGCGTCCTAACTGCTCCTCATGGTCACCATGGGAAAAATTAAAACGGGCAACGTTCATTCCCTCTTCGATCAGGCGTTTTAATACACCTTCCTTATCTGTTGAAGGTCCTAAAGTACAAACAATTTTTGTTTTTCTAAACATCTTTTTTCCTCGTAAAAAAATTTATTTTCGGCAATCGATTCAGTCTTATTATTACCATAAAAATGGCAGTTTATTTCGTGATCATCGTACCCGGTCCACCGCTCACATAGGTGCCGTCTTTGTTCAGCTTTGTAATAAGTACGGAACGGATTGCGGAATCTCCAATAAAATCAATGGCCGCCTGAATCTTTGGCAGCATGTCATCCTCTCCGAACTGACCTTCTTCCATATACTGTTTTGCTTCTGCAACAGTCATGGTCGAAAGAGGTTTCTCATTCTCTGTGCCGTAATTCAGACATACATTGTCCACACTTGTTAAAATGACTAACATGTCAGCATCTAAAAGTTCTGCTAATTTTCCTGCTGCAAGGTCTTTTTCAATGACTGCACTCGCACCTTTTAAATTATTGTCCTGTGCAAGTACCGGAATACCGCCGCCGCCGCAGGCAACAACAACCTGATCTGCATCCGATAATGCACGGATCGCATCGATTTCAACGATATCCATTGGCTTCGGTGCTGCAACGATACGGCGGAATCCTCCTTCTACTGCTGTGACATGATTTCCTTTTTTCTCCTCTGCCTCAGCTTCTTCTTCTGTCATCACACGTCCGATCACCTTACCTGGTTTGTAAAAAGCCTCATCATATGGATCGACAACAACCTGTGTCAGAACTGTGGAAACTGTCTTATAAATTCCCTTATTCAGCAGCTCGGCACGGATAGCATTCTGTAAATCGTAACCGATATATCCCTGACTCATTGCAGAACATACAGACATTGGCGTAGCGGTATACTCCGGATATAATCTGCAGAACTCATTCATTGCTGTATGGATCATACCAACCTGTGGCCCGTTACTGTGTGTAATGACTACCTGATAATCATCGCGGATAAAGTCAGCAACCGCTTTTGCAGTGCGTTTTGTTGCCTCTTTCTGCTCCGGTAACGTGGTACCAAGTGCTTCATGACCAAGTGCTATTACGATTTTTTTCTTTTTCATGGCTATCCTCCGATACTGACTCTTCGTCATAGTGATTATTTTAGCATGAACCTCATACAGGCGCAATCTGATAAGAGTTTGCTTCCTGTTAAAGTTTTCTGCTTTTTGTAAATTTTTATAATTTCAGCATACCATATTCTTACATATTTTTAAACAATAGAATGCTCGCTTTGCGTACATTCTTTTATCCTGAACAATAGAATGCACGCTCCGCAGACATTCTATTGGCATGAATAAATGTATAACTCCGCGAACATTTTATTTTTCTTCTGCATTTTCAACGGATGGCGCATCCTCCTGCGGCAACACAAATGAATCGATCAGCTCCCATATCTCATCACGCCCCTGCTTTGTCTCTGCTGAAAACGGAATGATCATAGTGCCAGGCTGCACGTTTAAGCCCTCTCGGATCGCTTTGACATTTTTCTGGATCTGGCTTCGTTTGATCTTATCGAGTTTGGTCGCAATAATGATCGGTGCAAATCCCTGATATACCATCCACTCATACATCATCCTGTCGTTTGCGGAAGGATCGTGGCGGATATCGATCAGGAGAAATACTGCTTTTAACTGTTTGGACGTGTGCAGGTAATTCTCAATCATTTTTCCCCACTTAGCCTTTACTTCCTCGGATGCTTTTGCGTAACCATATCCCGGCAGATCCACAAGATACATGGCATCGTTGATATTGTAAAAGTTGATGGTCTGTGTTTTTCCCGGCTGTGCAGAAGTACGTGCTAACGCTTTACGGTTCATCAGCGCATTGATCAGGGATGATTTTCCAACGTTTGACTTTCCTGCAAAAGCCACTTCCGCATACGCGGTATCCGGCACTTTGCTGGTCACACCGCAGACAATTTCCAGATTTACATTTTTTATTACCATGTTATTCTCCTCATTGTTATCTTCATTCACTTGCTATGATTTCTAAAACTTTCTTTTCATTTGCCGGCAGAAAATCTTATTTTTGTTTTTTCACAAACGCCACTTCCAGTACATCCTGCATTTTTTCCACAAATACAAGTTCAAGTCCTTTTTTGATCTCTGCAGAAATTTCCTCTACGTCCTTCTCATTTTTCTTCGGAATGCAGATCGTTTTGATCCCGGCATTTTTTGCAGCAAGGATTTTTTCTTTTAATCCACCAATCGGGAGCACTCTTCCACGCAGTGTGATCTCACCTGTCATCGCAACATCCGCACGTACCGGAGTCTGTGTGATCGCGGAAAGCATTGCCGTTGCCATCGTGATACCTGCAGACGGCCCATCTTTTGGCACCGCGCCTTCCGGAATGTGGATATGGATATCATTTTCCTGGAAAAACTTTTTCTGGATGTGATATTCTTCCCCTACTGAACGGATATAGCTTAACCCCGCCTGCGCTGACTCTTTCATGACGTCTCCAAGCTGTCCGGTAAGCTGTACCTCACCTTTGCCCGGCATTACATTGACCTCGATCTCAAGTGTATCACCGCCAACGCTCGTCCAAGCCAGTCCGCGCACGATTCCAACCTCGTCCGTCTCGTTTTTCATATCAAATGTATATTTTTCTTTTCCGAGATATTTTTCCACATTCTGACCTGTAACTTTTACGCATTTTGCTTCAGATTCATATACTTCCCTTGCAGCTTTTCTTGCAATTTCAGACAGTCTGCGCTCTAAATTTCGCACTCCTGCTTCTCTTGTATAACCGGAAATGATCTTTTGCAGTGCACGGTCACTGACCGTCAGTTGTTCCGGCTTCAAACCATTTTTCTCTCTTACCTTCGGCAATAAATGATCTTTTGCAATATGCAGCTTTTCATTTTCCGTATAACTGCTTACCTCAATCAGTTCCATACGGTCAAGCAGCGGACGCGGGATATCCTGTACAGAGTTCGCTGTTGCGATAAAAAGCACCTCAGACAGATTGATCGGAACTTCGATATAATGATCGCGGAACTTACAGTTCTGCTCTGCATCAAGCACCTCAAGCATAGCGGATGCGGTATCCCCCTTATAATCACTGCTCATCTTATCGATCTCATCAAGCAGCATCAGAGGATTTTTCACGCCCGCACTGCGCAGTCCGTTTACGATACGTCCCGGCATCGCACCAACATAAGTTTTTCTGTGTCCGCGGATCTCAGCCTCATCACGCACACCGCCCAAACTGATGCGCACATATTTTTTATCAAGTGCGCGTGCCACTGACCTTGCAATACTTGTCTTACCGGTACCAGGCGGCCCGACTAAACATACGATTGGACTCTCTCCTTTTTTTGTCAGATTACGGACGGCAAGGAACTCTAACATACGCTCTTTTACTTTTTCAAGACCATAATGATCTTCATTTAAAATGCGCTCTGCATTTTTCAGATCCTTGTTATCATGTGATTCCTTATTCCATGGGAGTTCTAACATGGTCTCGATATAGCCGCGGCTGACCGCACTCTCCGAAGAACTTCCACTGATATTTTTAAAACGGAGGATCTCTTTTTTGATCTTCTCCTTGACCTCTTTATCTGCCTTTAATTTTTTTAACTGCTCTAAATAGGCATCCGCGTCAGACTCCGTGTTATCCTCACCAAGTTCTTCCCTTATCAGTTTCATCTGCTCACGCAGAATGTATTCCTTCTGATTCTTGTCAACACGCTTTTTTACTTTTGCCTGAAATTCATTTTTAATGGCAATGATCTCAATTTCTTTTAAAAGAAGCGCCATTAAAACTTCATAGCGCTCTGTCAGAGAAACTGCTTCTAATATTTCCTGCTTCTGTTCATAATAAAAAGGAAGATTATTGGCGATCAGATCCATAATCTTTGGCAAATCCTCTTCTTCTCTGACCTGTCTGCGCAATTCACCGCTGACACGCTGGTTGACAGACACATATTTTTCAAATGTGTCCTGCACACTGCGCACCATAGCCGTTTTTGCCTCATCTGACAACCCTTCATCGACTTCCTCACACCGCACGAGTTCAACCTCTAAAAAGTCCGTTTGAGAAACAAAAGCGGACAATTGTGCCCGCTCTGTTCCTTCGACTAAAACTCTTACGATGTTATTTTGTAATTTTATAACCTGCTTGACCTCTGCTATGATACCGATCTGATACAGATCTTCGATGCCAGGCTCTTCCTGCTCCACATCACGCTGTGCAACCAGAAAAATCTTCTGCTCATCCATCATGCTTTGCTCTACCGCATGGATCGACTTATCACGGCTCACATCAAAATGGGCGATCATCCCCGGAAGGATGACCATTCCGCGAAGCGCCACCGCAGGCATTTTCATCGTTTTATTATCCAACCTGTTTTTCCTCTATCTTTTCAAGTTCACGTTCTTCGATCGCAAGTTGCTCTTCTACCATATCTTTCGTAATCTGGCACTGTGTAATGGATTCATCCGATGGGATATGATACATCAGATCTAACGTAACAGCCTCCATGATCGCACGAAGTCCTCGTGCTCCTGTTTTACGTTCTAACGCTTTGTCTGCAATCGCCTCAAGCGCTTCTTTATCAAAGTTAAGAGCCACACCATCTAACTCAAACAGCTTCTGATACTGCTTGGTAAGTGCATTTTTCGGCTCCTGTAAAATACGGATGAGTGCATCTCTGTCAAGCATATCTAAAGATACGGTTACCGGCACACGTCCGATAAACTCAGGGATCAGTCCGAATTTTACAAAATCCTGTGGCAATGCATGTTTTAACACATCACCAATGTTGTATTCTCTCCTGTCACGGATATCCGCATTAAATCCGATCGTCTTCTGATCCATTCTGGTCTCAATGATCTTTTCAAGTCCATCAAATGCACCACCACAGATAAATAAGATATTCGTTGTATCGATCTGGATCAGTTCCTGCTGTGGATGCTTTCTCCCACCCTGCGGCGGAACAGATGCAACTGTTCCCTCTAAGATCTTTAACAGTGCCTGCTGTACACCCTCACCGGATACATCTCTGGTGATGGAAACATTTTCTGATTTTTTGGAGATCTTATCGATCTCATCGATATAGATAATTCCGCGTTGTGCACGCTCAATGTTATAGTCTGCTGCCTGAATGATCTTTAAAAGGATATTTTCAACATCCTCTCCGACATATCCGGCTTCCGTCAGTGTGGTCGCATCTGCGATCGCAAACGGAACATTTAAAACTCTTGCTAATGTCTGGGCAAGTAATGTTTTTCCGGAACCGGTCGGTCCTAACATCAGAATGTTGCTCTTCTGAAGTTCGACACCGAGGTCATCCCCTGCCATGATTCTTTTATAATGATTATAAACAGCCACAGACAGCACTTTTTTTGCCTGATCCTGTCCAATGACATAATCATCCAAAAATGCCTTAAGTTCTTCCGGTTTTAACAGATTGATCTCATCTTCCGGCTCAGCCACTTCTCCTGCTGCTTCATCATTTTCTAATTCTTCATCGATAATTTCAGCACAGATATCCACACACTCGTCACAGATATATGCACCGTTTGGTCCTGCAATCAGCTTGCGAACCTGATCCTGCGTTTTCCCGCAAAAGGAACAACGGAACTTATCGTCATTTCTTCCTGCCATAATTGCTGTTTCTCCGTATTCTATCGATTTGTGATGACATCATCAATCAGACCATATGCCTTTGCTTCTTCCGCTGACATATAGTAATCACGCTCTGTATCTGCTGCGATCACATCATATGGTTTTCCGGTATTTGCAGCAAGAATCTCATTCAAACGTTTTTTCGTCTTTAAGATATTCTCTGCTGCGATCTGGATCTCTGTAGCCTGACCTTTTGCTCCGCCGGATGGCTGATGGATCATGATCTCCGCATTCGGAAGTGCAAGTCTCTTTCCTTTGGTACCTCCGGAAAGTAAGAATGCTCCCATACTTGCAGCAAGTCCGATACAGATCGTGGATACATCACATTTGATGTACTGCATTGTATCATAAATTGCAAGTCCTGCTGTTACCATTCCACCCGGGGAATTGATATATAACTGGATATCTTTTCCAGGATCTTCTGACTCTAAGAAAAGTAACTGTGCTACGGTAAGACTTGCTGTTGTCTCATTCACTTCTTCTCCGAGGAAAATGATTCTGTCTTTTAATAAACGGGAGTAAATATCATAATTACGCTCTCCTCTGCTGGTCTGCTCAATGACGTAAGGTACTAAACTCATTTTGTTTTCCTCCAATCCTCTTTGTTTATAAAAATTTAATTATTGCTTATATGCTTAAACAGACCGGCCCGAATGAGCCAGTCTGTTGTATGTTGTCCGCTTTCGACGAAGCTTCTCTTATTCTTCTGCGTTCTCTTCAGCGTCCGCTTCTTTATCTTTCTTTGTCTTAGCCTTTGCTCTCTCTTTTACGTTCTCCATAACAAGATCAACTGCTTTTGTTACAGAAATATCTCTCTTCATGGATTCTTTCTCAGCGTCGCCCATGTACTCTTTGAGCTTGTCTGCTTCCATGCCGTAAGCCTTTGCCATCTTCTCGATCTCAGCGTCGATCTCTTCTTCGCTTACTTCGATGTTCTCGTCTTTTGCGATCTGCTCTAATACAAGGCTGCTCTTAATACGTGTCTCAGCTTCCGGACGAACCTGCTCTTCTAATTTGTCTAATGTGAGACCGGAGAACTGCATGTACTGCTCCATGGAAAGTCCGCTCTGGGCAAGTCTCTGGGCAAATTCGTTTACCATGTTCTCGCACTGGGTTTTGATCATTGCTTCCGGAATCTCCATTGTAGATTTGTCAATGATCTTCTGGATTGCTTCATCCTCTTTTGTGCGTTTTGCTTCGTCCTCTTTCTGAACCTCTAAGTGTTTCTTTAAGTCTTCTTTGTACTCTTCTAATGTATTGAACTCAGAAACATCCTGTGCAAACTCATCGTTTAACTCCGGAAGTTCTTTTGTTTTTACTTCGTGGATCTTAACTTTGAATAATGCAGGTTTGCCTGCCAAGTCTGCTGCCTGGTATTTCTCCGGGAATGTAACGTTTACGTCTACTTCATCTCCGGCATTCTTTCCTACTAACTGATCTTCGAATGTATCGATGAAAGAGTGGGAACCGATCTCAAGCGGATGATTCTCGCCTTTGCCGCCCTCAAATGCAACGCCATCAACGAATCCTTCGAAATCGATCACAGCGGTATCACCTTCAGCGATCGGTCTGTCTGTTACAGTAACAGTTCTGGAATTCTTCTGTCTTTCTTTCTCAAGCTCAGCTGCAAGCTCTTCATCAGATACTGTTGTATCGATTTTTGTTACCTGTACGCCTTTGTATTTACCAAGTTTTACTTCCGGTCTTACAGCAACCTCTGCTGTGAAGATGAAAGGTTTGCCAGCTTCGATCTGTACCACTTCGATAGAAGGTCTTGAAACAACATCTGCGCCGCTCTCTTCTACTGCCTGTGCGTAATTCTCCTGAATCAGAGTATTAGCAGCCTCCTCATAGAATACGCCTGCTCCGTACATTTTCTCGATCATCTTTCTCGGCACTTTACCTTTACGGAAACCAGGAATGCTGATCTTTCCTTTCTCTTTCATATATGCAGCCTGGATCGCATCCTCTACCTTCTCTGCTGCAACTTCAATTGTGAGTTTTGCCATGTTCTTTTCTAAATTTTCCACCTGTACACTCATTATTACTCATTTCCTCCTTCAAACTTTATATGAATACTTGATGTACTTTTTTCCGTTCATTTCAATCTATGTTCCTGTCGAGCACCCCCGTTTTTCAAGGGTTTCGCCTGTCTTTCGGAAAAAAGGGCGTACTACGACTATCACAGTCATTTTAGGATTATAACACACTGTGTGGGAAAATTCCAGTTATTTTTGAATTTTTCCGGCAATGATGAGTTTTTTATCGACCAGTGTATCGCCTTCGTATACCAGTTTCAGCGAAAAATATTCCTCACACTCATCCAAAAGCCGCAAGAATATTTTGTCACCTTCCCACAGTTTCAGGTCTTTGATCTCCTTTTTTGGAACCCAGACAAGTTCTCCCTCGTCACAGTCGGTCATCTCTCCGGTAAACTGGTCGGACGTAAATAAGTGCATATATTCAGTGCCCCACTCATTGGAAATAAAGGTAATGACGCCACGCGGGCGATAGGATGTCAGGGTAAGACCTGTCTCTTCCTTTACCTCACGCATCATACATTCCTCCGGCATTTCCTCCGCCTCAAACTTGCCGCCGACGCCGATCCACTTGTCATGGTTCAGGTCGTTTTCCTTTTTTACCCGGTGCAGCATCAGATAACAGTCATCTTTTTCGATATAACAAAGTGTGGTTAAAAACATCGCATCCTCCTGTAGAAATTTTCTGTTTCGTTTTTGCTGCCGTTCACACGTACTGTGTGAGCAGCAAATATTTTTTTACTCCTGCAGACCCGCAAACTGCGCCATATAAAGTTTATAATAAGCGCCCTTTTTCTCCATCAGCTCTGCCGGACTTCCCTGTTCTAAAATACCTCCCTGGTCGATCACAAAAATGCGGTCTGCGTTCTGGATCGTGGAAAGTCTGTGTGCGATCACAAAACTGGTTCTGCCGGAGAGCAATGCCTCGATTCCCTGCTGCACTAAAAGCTCCGTATGTGTATCAATGCTGGACGTTGCCTCATCTAAGATCAGGATTTTCGGCATGGAGATCATGGTTCTCGCAAACGCAATAAGCTGCCTTTGTCCGATAGAAAGTCCTGCCCCATGTTCTTTTAATTCCGTGTCATAACCTTTTTCCATTTTCATAATGAAATCATGCGCATTGACTGCCTTTGCAGCCGCAATCATTTCTTCATCTGTCGCATCTAATTTTCCATATAAAATGTTGTCACGGACTGTTCCGTGAAAGATAAAATTATCCTGCGTCATAACACCCATCTGACGCCTTAAGCTCTCAATGGAAACCTTTGTCAGATCGTAACCATCCACTAAAATTTTGCCGTCTTCAATGTCATAAAAACGGCTGATCAGATTAACGATCGTTGTTTTTCCTGCTCCGGTCGGTCCTACCAGTGCGATCGTCTCACCCGGTTTTACAGAAAAACTGACATCGGAAAGTACCTTTGTCTCCGCCGGTGTTCCCTTATCATAAGTAAAACTTACATGTGAAAATTCAACACTTCCCTCTATATCCGGCAGTTCCGTCACATCCTTTGCGTCCACAATGTCAGCGTCGGTATCTAAGATATCAAAAATACGCTCTGCCGCTGTAAGATTTGTGACAAGATTGTTATAAAAATTGCTCAAGTTCATGATCGGGTTCCAAAACATATTGATATAAGTTCCGAATGCAACCAAAAGTCCGACCGATACTTTTTCAAATCCCAGAAAACGGATGCCGACCAGATAAAGCATCATCGCACCAAATCCCCAGCAGAAATCAATGACCGGACCAAACATGTCAGCGTAAGTTACCGCATCCACAAATGATCTCTGATGTTCGTCCGTCAGTCCTTCAAAAATCTCCTGTGTCTCATCTTCTGCCGCAAAACTCTGAACCACATTCATTCCGGCAATATCCTCATGCACATAAGCATTTAAGTTTGATGCCTTTTTCCGGAAAATCTGCCAGCGTTTGTGGGATGCCGTCTGTACAAACCAGATCCCCGCGATCATAAGCGGGATCGTAGAGAGTGAGGCAAGCGCAAGCCGCCAGTCTTTTACCAGCATGATCACGACAACCCCGACTACCGTCACAAATTCCGGCACCATCGTCGTGACCACATTGACCAGCACATCTTTTAAAGAATTGACATCCCCGATGATACGCGCAAGGATTTTTCCGGTCGGTCTGCTGTCAAAAAATGAAAATGACAGCGTCTGAATGTGCTCATACAGATCCTGACGGATTTTCAGTAAAATCTTGTTGGAAATCACCGCCATCGCATACATCCGGAGTTTTACCATCACAATAAAAATCAGGTTTAACACCAGCGCAAAGATTCCAAGTCGGATCAGTCCATGCAGATCGGACTGCGCAATATAGTGATCGATCGCTTCCTCGATCAAAAGCGGGTTTGCCAGTGAAATCGCCACCGTAACCCCCATACAGAATAACACGGCAATAATCGTGCCTTTATATGCAAGCAGATAGGAAAACAGCCGCCGCATGATCTTTTTCTTGTCGGTATTTTCCATAAATTCATCTTCGCGATATGAATTGACTGCCATTACATCGCCTCCCCTCCTAAGAACGTGCCGTACTGTGCCATGTAAGTCTCATAATAAAGGCCACGCTTTTTTAGCAGTTCCTGATGTGTTCCGCGCTCCGCGATCCTGCCGTCTTTCAGATAGATGATCTCATCTGCATGACAAACCGCAGAGATACGGTGCGCAATGATCATTTTCGTTGTATCTTTTAATTCATTTAATGTTTTCTGGATCTCATGTTCTGTCTCCATATCCAGCGCAGACGTGGAATCGTCTAAGATCAGGATCGGCGCATGTTTTGCAATCGCACGCGCAATACTGATACGCTGCTTTTGTCCGCCGGAAAGCCCGACACCACGCTCACCGATGACCGTTGCATACTGTTCATCCATTTTTTCAATAAAATCTTTTGCCTGTGCACAGTCTGCCGCCTTACGTATCTCATCAACCTGCATCACCTTGCGCTGCCCCATCTTAATATTTTCCTCGATTGTATCCGAAAATAAAAATACATCCTGTAGTACAACCGAAATACTGCTGCGAAGCTGTTTTAACGAAAGTTTCCGCACATCCGTCCCATCCACTTTAACTGCGCCGTCTGTCACATCATAAAAACGCTGCAACAGGTTGACGATCGATGATTTTCCAGAACCTGTTGCACCCATGATCCCAATCGTTTTTCCTGCCGGAACTGTAAAATTGATATCGGAAAGAATATCTTTTCCTTCGATGGAAAATGAAACATGTTCGAAAGAAATATCCCCTTTGACCGGTTTTAATACGACAGGCTGCTCTCCGTCTTTGATCATGGCTGTCTCCCCGTAAATCTTTTTGATCTTCTTGTAAGAAGCAACGGCAGAGGACAGATCATTGGTCAGCCAGCCTAACATTTCCATCGGCCAGGTGCAGTTTCTGCTGTACTCTACAAATGCAACAAGTGCTCCAAGTGTCATATTTCCATGCATCACGGAAATACCACCCAGGATCGTCATTGCAACCGGCAGTGCTTTTCCCACAAACTGGAAATACGGATAATATTTTACCAGCACCTTTGACTGGCTGATATTTAAGTCATAGTAGCGCTTGTTGTGTGACAAAAATTTTTCAATCTCAAATTTTTCCCTGGCAAATGCCTTTACGGTACGCACACCTGCAAGATTCTCCTCCGCAACCGTGGTCAGCACCGCATTTTCCTCACTGATATCCTCGTAAATTTTATCCAGTTTCCGCTCCATGATGATCGCGATCGCGCCGCAGGAGATCATCGTCACAAGCGGTATCAGCGCCAGTTTCCAGTTCAGATGGAACATACAGTAGAGCACCATGCTCACATGGATGACGACCTCGATCGTCAGCATTCCGACATATCCCATCGCATTCCAGATCTTGTCGACATCATCCTTGACTCTCGCCATCAGCTCTCCGGTATTTGTATTGTCAAAATAATTCATCGACAATGTCTGGATGTGCCGGAACAGATCCTTACGGATCTGTGCACCGATCTTTGAACTTAAGACATCAAATGAAAATTCTTTGCAGTATCCAAAGATGCATCGTCCGACCCCGACTGCAACGATTCCCACCAGAAGCCCGGTGAGCAGTTCCATTCTCCCGCCGGTGATGACTTCATCCACGATCCTCTGTGTGATCTGAGGGTAAACCATATCCAGCCCGGTCGCAATAACCATGGAACATATTGCGAACAAATACCCATACCAGTAATGTCCGATATATGTATGTAACTTTTTCATAAATCCCTGTTCTTCCTCCTTATCTTCCCCTTTACAATCCCCGGTTTCTGACATATTTTTGTGCTGTAGCACACCACTCTGACAACCGTCTGCACGCTTGCAGACAGATCCTTTAGTACAAAAAAATCCCGCGGTGTCATATCTCACCACGGGAAGTATGTCAAAAAACATTCTATTTACTTTTGCATGAATTTATGCCAGCGTAACAGAATTAACCGAGGTAATTGTATGTTGATTATGCAGTTCGTTCATTGTAACATTCGTTAATCTAATCATTACTTTTACCTCTCTTCCTTCAAAATTTTAGATTACTTTGCAAGTATACGCTTGAGGCGGATGGGTTGTCAAGGGGGCTGGGGAAGAAAGGCTGCAGAATTGCCACAGTTATTTTTTTATACAAATTAACCGGCAATATTGTATCTAATTCTTCGGCAAATTCATCATACTAATTACATATTATTTTCAGTCTTTTAGAAAAATAAATAAGGGAGACAACCATCGTCTCCCTTTAACCATTTTTGTAACAATAATTTGTAATTTTGAAAAAATTAAATTTTATGACCTTTATTTATAACAAATTAATTTATATTAAATATATCATATCTAATCCACATTGTCAATAGCCTCTTGTATTGAATTTTTATCACTTGTTGAATCTATTTCATCCATTATTTTAGCCCACTCTTCATCTGGTTTTACTATAAGTCTAGAATTCATGTATGCCCACTCTACCGGCAATACTGTTACACCTTCATAATATTCTTTTGCATCACTTTGGATCTTATTTAAAACCAAAGCTAACCGAACTGGTGCTCCTGGAAAATATAACGGTGCTAAAAGTTGTATCTTACTCTCACCCGTTTCTGTATTACGATAATAAAATGGTAATGCAAGTTTAAAATTTCTCTTTAGCTTCTTTTCTAATGTCCCTTTTGCTGAATCAAGCAATACGCTGATTAACGCTTTATTAGAATAACCTGCTGCAACGAATCTTTCAAAGTTATCATCTATTATATGCTCTTTTTTTAATTTTAATTCTAAACCATTATCATAAATCAAATCCTTGACATTATCGCAGTAATCTGCCAATAAAGGCAATGATGAAAAATTCGTCGTAAAAAACTTATCTGTTTCCTTAAAAAATCCATTAAAAAACCACGGTTGCTTTCCTTGCATATCATTTTTTGCGAAAATAGCCACAATTTCTTGATTATACACAGTTAATAATCCCGTGTTCATACAGCGAAGTTTTCCATCTGATGAATAGACAAATTTATTTTCTTCGTCTATCCTATTATAGGTAAATTGAATATAATTTCTTAAAATCCGATAAGGATCACTCTCCTGTATTTTTTTATATGTCCACTTTTCTTGTTGCGCCATTTTAGCTAACATCTCTAATTTCTGATTATATTTTTCCGTTGTTCCCAAAAAAACATCTTCTCGTATTGTTCCCATTATTCCCCCTCCTTACATCGTAAGTTCTTCTCATCCTCTCTTAATTTTTGTATTATTATCTTGCTAAGCTCTTCATCTGAATAATATGTACTTATGTCTTGCTGTATATTTTGATAGAATTGTTCTATTTCAAGCATAAATTCCTCATGAACATTTATCAAAATGTCTAAAAATTCATCTTTATCAAACTCTTTATTTTCTGTACTAATATCAATATTTTCTTTTGTAACATGCAGATTGTATGCAACTATTTCATGAATCAGCTTTGCAAGATCCGGTTGTAAAATATTAATACAAATCTCCTTTTTTTCCTGCATAAATTTAATATTTAAATCATTCTCCATACTTTTCCATTCTCCTATGAATTGCAGTTTTTCCTCCATCAAGTATAACTGCCGCGCTATCTAAAACATCTCCATACTCCAATGCCCCATATTCATAACTAAACTTATCACTTGTGTGATTTGCAATAATCACACATTCCGCATCACCATTTATAACAACATTGGCATCATGTGTCACTAAAATAATCTGTCTTTTATATTTCTGATTTCTAATCCAACGTGTTAATTGCGTATATCTTGCTTCATTATCAATGTTATCTTCTGGCTGATCAATAAATAACGGAACCGTTGAATCTGTATGTAATATAAACTCCATAACAGCATTGGTTTGTGTACCTGGTGAAGTATTGTGAAGATTTATAAACTCTTCTCCTGACTTATATATAATCCTTTGTACCTTTTCAGCTTTTAACTCCTCAAGATTTTCTATCTTTTTTTCCAATTCAAAAAATGTGATAGAGTCTTTTATATTTTCATTTAGTTCTTGTGAAGTTGCATACACTTTAAATATTTCATCAATTTCCTTTTTTTCAAATCCTTTATACTTAGATTTATTTACAGCTTCTATAATCATTCTCTTGGCATATTCTACTGGGTGTTCCTTATTGGCAACAGACACAAAGAAAAATTTATTATCTTTTTCTCCTGAACACTTTGCGTATTGAATATCAACTTGTGTCTTACTTTTTTCAATTTTATAAAGTTTATTTATCTGGCGGATTCTTTCCAACTCTTTACTGTACAAAAACTTCAATTTTTGTTCAATACGCTCCTTGCTATCCCCTTTCATTTTATCAATCCGGCTCTTTTTTCTTTTCTCTTCTTCAATCTTATTCTTCATTAATTGCGCAAATTTAGTTTCAAACAATGTATTGTAATTATATTTTGCAATATTCTCCACTAACTGCTCTATAAACTGTTTAAATGCATTTTGTAATTGTTCATCCCAAATTTCTGAATTTTGAGGCAATAAATCACGTATGCATTTATCGTATCCGTGACATTCACTATAAAGCGGAACCTTTTTTGTTTTTTTATTTTTTATTGAAAGATTTGTTAATTTCTTTCCGATTGAAACAATATTTTTCAAATCATCCGCAACATTTAGATCATCAACTGACGAAATTTCTTCTGTCCTCTCAAGAATCATTTTTATATCTGATATACCAGAAGATACAGACTCACTTTCCGCAAATTGTTTTTCAAAAAATTTTTCAAACTTTTCCTGACTATTTCCATCAAACAACTTATTTATGTAAGATTGACTAAAATACACGATATTTGTGTCTGATGCTAATTCAGTATCATTAAAATTTGTAATTTGCATATCAAATTTTTTTACAAAAGAGGCTCTGCTTCTATCCTCTATTTTTCTATTATCAATCTTATATACTATTGCATCTAAAAGTGCAGATTTTCCCTTTCCTCTTCCTCCAACAATAACATTCAACCGATCCGATAATTGCAGTTCTATTTTATTTTTCTGATTTATTTTCTTTAAATCATTTGATAAAATAATTTTCTTTATTTTTTCTGAAGGATTATTTTGGGGTCTATCCTCATACTCATATATAATTCTACTTCTGTCGCTTCCTGCCAGCAATAATCCTTTAAATGAATTTAAACATAAAAAATACTGATGTGGATTTTCAATATAATCTTTTATTTTTTTATAATCTGCTGAATCAGAAAATGCTATTACCGCTTGCTGATTTTCTTCTTCTCCAGATTGCTCTTTTAAAAATTCAATTGCCTTGCAAATATCACTTTTTCCGCCTGCTTCCCAAAAAGGAAAAAATAGACCAGAAAACTCACTTGTTCCTCTATCTGCAGTATCTTCAGTCGTCCACTCATAATTAATCCCTCTTTTTCCTTGCTTAAAAGCATGGGGCGATACTGCAAATTTCTTCTTATTTTCAATCAAATACATAACAAAATCTTCAAAATATACTTTTTCCTTTTTCTTAATGTACCCCTCAATCAGTTTTTGCAAATCAGAAATATTACTCAGCTCTTTTTCATCAAAATAAAAAATAATATGCTTTGAATCTTTTGCGCCCTCGGTCAGATAGACATCAACTTCTATCCCCAGAATAATTGCAATATCACTTTTGTTTCGAAATGCCTCATACGCTTCCACATTTATTTTATTATGATCAGTAAAAGAAATCATTCCTATTTTTTTATCTTCATTCCTATATATTTTAATAAGTTCATCTACAAATTCTTCCGCTGATACCCCTCCGTAATTTTTTTTCGTTGGTGTTCCAAGCGGTGTGTGGATATGTAAATCCCATATATTAGGTTCTCTTAAAATTTTATCCATCTACTCATACTCTCCTATACCTAGTGTACTGTATCATTGAAATTTAATATATCTGCCACTTTAATTAAAAAGTGACAGATGATAGTGTCGGATACAGTGATA
>ERZ791765.355-NODE-355-length-53081-cov-16.814846_pt1 | contig 53081 bp, 51 predicted proteins | sample MGYA00509949_ERZ791765 | MGnify/ENA primary metagenome ERZ791765 (study PRJEB30046, sample SAMN00791980) | human gut metagenome | study: EMG produced TPA metagenomics assembly of the A metagenome-wide association study of gut microbiota in type 2...
ATCAGTTCATTATAAAAATCTTAGATTTTTGTCTTGACAACTGAGCCACTATACTTGACCTTGAAGAATAATTCTATTCAAAAGAAAATTGAGATTATAAATGAAGAAAGGACACAATTAATAAATGAAGAAAAGAAGAAAATAGAAGAAGAAAATAAATATCGAAATCGTCTCTATACGATGAAGATTCCGTTGAAATCACAAGTGGCCTATAATATATTAGAAGATGCTATAGGCGATTTAAATCATGTGAAAGCGGGGTGTTTTTTAAGCGGACCGATGAAGGGGAAGCCGCGAATTCCGGCCAACATACAACCGAACTCTGCCATTATTTTGACAGATTGTGCTTTCAATAATGAGGATGAAAGAACTATTGTTGGTGTGGCAATGGCAGATGAAAGATTTTGGGGTAGTGAATGCACAGATGGAATAATAAAATTGCATAGGAAATACAAATTGACATTACCCGATGAACACAAAATTTCATTTTGGAAGTATTTTAAACGAGAAGTATTTTCATCTCGCTGGGGAAACGTTCCGTTCAAATACTTTCAAAACCAGACAATGGAAAGAATCTTATTTGATATTTACAAAAATATGGCGGGAACAGAACAGGAAGTTAAAGCAAACTGTACCTATCACTATTTTTGCAAATTAAACCGTATTCCAGCAAAACAAAACACACATAATGAAGCCGGAGAATAAAATGTCATTTGTTCAAATATTATTTGAGGGAGTTGGTAGTACGTGTAAATTAAGCCTTGCTGTTATTGTGTTTCGCCTATTTCTATCATTGTGTATTGGTGGGCTCCTCGGCATCGAACGAGGTATACGTAATAGGCCAGCAGGATTTATGACTTATGTTTTGGTTTCTATCGGGGCAACTGTATTTATGTTAACAAACCAATATATCAGTATCCTTATTCCTAATGCTGATCCTACCAGATTTGGTGCCCAGGTTATAAGTGGAATTGGCTTTCTGGGAGCAGGAACAATTATTGTAACAAGGCAAAACGAAATTAGAGGATTAACTACAGCAGCAGCCCTCTGGGTAACTGCGGCATTAGGTCTTGCTGTAGGAATTGGGTTTTATGAAGGAGCGATTAGTGGTGTTCTATTTTCAGTATTTGCGCTCACTGTGTTGAAAAAAATTGATATTTATATAAAACAACATGCAAAAAGTATGGAAATTTATATTGAATATAACTCATCTTTTTCTCAACGAACGTTATCAAAATGCACTGAAAAACAGGGGATAGAAATATATGAGATGCAAAGAGGAAAAATTAAGACACTTAATGAAGAATTAGGGACACTTACCTTTTCTCTTGATTTATCAAAAAAACGAAACCATCAAGAATTATTAGACCAATTTTATGCTCTTCAGGGAGTTGAATATGTAAAGGAAATTGCATAGATGAGAATGTTATATGGGAAAATTCTTTACTATACAATAAAATCTGTGTTGTTATAGGCTTTGAATAGAAAAAAGTTAAATGGTGATTTGAACCAACTATTTTAGTTCTTCATTCCTTTATATTATGCGATGGCATAAGAAGGAACACTAGTTTTTTAATTCTGAAGTCTTGGAGACTAAAGAAAACAGGACATCCTTATACTTCTTCCACTATCCATATTCTCTTATTTTATAGACCACCGATTATCGTTGGTCTATTTTTAGTACATGAAATCCATATAGCATGTATATAGAATTTTTTATAAATTTATACGGTGGGACGAGACATATAACATCTGCAGAATCCGGAGAGATTAAGGTTATGGGCTTTCCCTACCTGAGCGTATAAATTGTTCGTCTGTTCTGTACCAGACCGAAGTTTCTTTTCATAGTCAAGTTCGCGTATCAGATAGTCCGTATAATCGACTATGCAACAATTTCTTATGTAACGTAGGCGGATGACATGTCCGTTAGACACATAGCTACGATTATTTTACTTGTTTAGTTCTCAGATCTGGAGATGCTGGGATGGGAGAGTAGAGGCGGAGCGAGATGGAACACTCTTAGTGTGGTCCTAGCTATCTTTTTAAAGGTATGAGAAAAATGGGCGTAATCATAGAAGTATAGAGGTGGTTTGCAATCGCTTATAGAATCAAAATAGTTACCAAATATAAACACTATAGTTAGAAAGTGGTACGAGTTTAACACAAGATTGTTGTTAAAATCAATATGAAGAAAAATATAAATATGGAAATATACATAAAAATCTAAAAGTTTACAATCTTTTTTTGGAAAATATCGTTATACTACATCTGTAAATGAATAAGGTTGCAAGTTTTGCGGTGTTGCATACCAATAATGTATGGTATGCATTATCGCTATAGATTTGGGTGGAAAGAGGCGGGAAGGAGTTCTACATGCAGTTAACGATGACAACAGACTATGCATTGCGATGTATGATGTATCTGGCAGGCAAAGAGGAGGTATCCAGCTCGCCAGAAATTGGAGAAGCGGTGGGGATTAACAAGATGTTTGTCCAAAAAGTGTTACGTGTTTTGCGTGATGCTGGAGTCGTTTCCAGTACACATGGCGGGACGGGCGGATACAGGCTGGCTAAGAAACCAGAAGAAATTGTACTGCTTGATATCATCCTGCTGTTTGAAAAGACGATGAAAATCAATCGTTGTCTGGAGCTGAAAGGGTGTTGTGAACGATATGAAACGTGTCCTCTGCATGCTTATTATACAGAGGTACAAAAGACATTGGAAGATTATTTTGGACGAGATACCCTACAGGATGTGATAGACCATAGAAAAACAAAAAGAGATGAGCAAAACGTTATGATTTATAGTTGAACGTTGGCAGTTATCTTTGCAATTAGAAAAGAAATGAATTTCTGAGGACAGCAAAGCTAACGTAAGTCCAAAACTTACGCCGCAGAGATACTATGAGAGCAAAAAGCATCAGGCAGTCCTTTTTAGGGATTTCAATTTACGATAAGACTGGCTTCCCGGCATAGTGATGGCAGCAATGGCAACGGCTAAAAGGCTGATGTGTGCAAGCGTATTCAGCTTCGTAACAGACGACTTATTTCTTACCCACATACGTTCCTGCCCGGTACCTTTGAATCTGGAATTATAGCGTTCACATTCCGTGTGTAAAGAGTATGTGCGTTTAAAATACCTGCTGTTCCGGTCAAGAAGGAGCCTCAGGTCATCCGGGATGGTAATATATCTGGTACAGCCACGATGCTTCTTTCCATTGTAAAAGTTTTTATGATGACAGGGACAGTCAGCATCAGGAGAAGTCTTTAGGGACAACAGAATATCTGCCGGGTACGTCCTTTGTCAGAAAACTTACCATCTTTCCACATGGCGAGCCCGGCTTCGCAGACAGGATTTCCTTGCGGGAGCAGCTTTGAATTTTTGGTGTTTCTTTTATTCAAGGGAATAATGCACTCACCTTCGTAAAGTTGTTTTACCTGGTTGTAGATGTTTTTAACATCGTAGCCTTTATCAGCAAGAAAGGTGCATTCTGCAACAGAGAGAAAACCGTGCGTATCAGCCAGAATATCCAGAGCAACGGTGGAATCGCTAACCTCGGCGGTTGTAGTCATTTTATAAATGGGAAGTCCAGAAATACAGTCTACAAGGACATGATTTTTATATCTCCAGTAGAATTTATATTTTTTTTCAACCGTCTGGTTGGAAGCAGCACGAACTCCGAGCTTACAGTCCTTATCAGCTTTTGGCTGGTAAGCAGAATTAAATTTATTACTGATGAAAGATTTGGGATTGTTTTGCGAGGTGTTTGCTTCTATGGGAGTAGAATCAAGCCCTATAAAGGAAGAGCCGATGATTCCCTTATCGGCAAGGGAAAGAACCTGTGCTTTCATGATGTCAGATAGGATGGAATGATCGAAGTTAATTAGAAAACGGTCAAATGTCCAATAAGATGGAAGTGGCCTGGAAATATCAAAACCGCAGTAATGAGCAATGAGAAGGTTGTTATTCAGGTAATCAACAAGGTCAGAAATCATGGAAAGGCTTTCACATTTCATAACGATAAAAGCACAAACCATAGCATGGTTGGAACCCCCTTTTCGCCCTGTGACCGGGTATTCCTGAACGGAAGAGAGGTCAAGATTCAGGAAAAGGGAATCATAAAACTTAGCCACTGGCTGAGACGTAAAAAGACGAATGCCTTTTAATATTTCCTGGCGATAGATAACAATCAGCTCTTTTCGGTGTTATTGATTTTGACAATAATTATATCAAAGTGAGCTGATTGTTTCTATAAATTTGGAGTGATAAAGAGGTTTGCCATGCCTCGCAAAGACGCATAAATACTAGATGTGTGGAGTTTTGCTCATGGCTAAAATAAAAAGCAAAGGGGTGATACATGATGCAAAAGAAAGGTAATGCGATACAAGACGTTCGTTGTAAATTTTTATGGGGGGGGGGGGTAGAAAAAAGAGGTCCATAATAAACAATCATGATTAAAGAAAGAGGATATAAAAAGTATGAAGAACAGTCTGGAACAAAAAAGACGAAAGGTTAAAAGGGGAGGACGAAAAGCGTGTGCATTTGCATTAAGCCTTGCGGTGATGGTCCCTTCTATTGAACTACCGTCTTATGCTGCTGTATCATATAGGAATGGTAGTATAAGTGAACGTGATATGGACACAACCAGCCATTTTACGGTAAATGGAATTGAAGAATCAGATTTGAGATATGCTGCTACGATTTTTAGTAAAGTAGATGGGGATGGAACGATTCATCTAATACATAGTAAATGGACGAAATTAGGACAAGGTTGGGGAGAAGATGCTTCCAATCCGTTTGCAGGGAAATTTATCCTGACTTTTTCAAATAACAATTTTTATAAACAGATTGACCGTGTGACGCTGGATGATAAAAGTCTGGAGAAAAGGGATGATGGAGCCCTTTGGATGATTCCTCTTGTGGGGAATATGAATATTGGGGCGATTGGGATTGTAACTAATCACGAGATAAAAATTACATTGAAGAATGGGAAGACGCTGGAGAGTCTTGGCCTAGCGGATGAAGAGGTTTCGTTTAACAGCTTATGGATTAAGCAGAACGGTGCGATTGCTGAAGAAAGCGTTAGTAATGGATTTATTCTTCAAAATAATCCAAATGTGAAAAATGAAAAAGAGACGGGCTTTACCAAAGGAGTAATGAATCAAAAACTGGTGTTTGATGCAGCATCAATGTCCATAAAATCAATTCATACATGGAAACCAGATGAAAACTATTTACAGAGTGATTATGGCTGGGTTGTTTATGTAAAAGAGACGATTCCTGTAGAATTATTACAGTATATTGATAGGGATGAAGTTTATATTTACAACTCAGATATAAAAGGAGTAAAGCCTGATGCCCGAAAAGAATTCAGGGTAACAATTGATGATACTGGAATGATCAATACTGGTGAAGCTCCAGAATTAAGTATTGTTGGAAATGATACAAAAGAACAGCTGAGCGAGGCGAGAACTAATACAAACGATATTTTTTGGGGAACATTGGGCCAGAGTAGAAATTATACAATTTCCTACAAATTGCGGAATGACGTAACATTAGATCGATTTGCAAAGGAATTAAATGATTATGTTAAGACTAAGAATGAACGGGTATTGTTTGAACACTGGATGGAAGCGGATTATCTGAATCAGTCAAATCAAACGGTTATCTATAAGCCGGATGGAGGAGCGCCGCCGAAACAATTGACCAATTCCTATTCAAATGCATATTTGGATACAAATGATACGGATCAGGACGGCCTGTTTGATTTCGTTGAATGGCAGATTGGTACAGATGCCAAAAAAGTAGATACGGATGGAGATGGTGTACCAGACGGAAAGGAATTCATGGAGGACGAGACGAAACCGAACGATGCGAAGGATTATTTGGTTTCCGTTCCAACAGTGAATACGGCTTCTTTTGATCCAACGAAGACGGTAGCTATTACAGGTACCGTTCCAAAACCACTCCAGAAAGATCCGTCAGATGCAACAAAGCTGCTTGATATAACAAATCAGGATGCGGGAAATGCGATTGTAAAACTTCAGGGGTATGATGAGACGGCAAAGAGCTATACACAGGAAGAATATGGTACTGCAAAAATTCCTTTCGCTGGTCTTATAAATGGTGATTTCACAATCAATGTTCCTGCGAATATGGTTCCAGAAGGAAAGAAAGTAGTATTGGTGGCATACAGCTCAAATGGTGAAAATCCAGCTATGGGAACACCATTTGAGTTTAAACAAAGTGATGCTGAGAAATACGAAGCAACCGGAGGAACGCTAGATAAGGCATATGGGGAAACGGCAACCGAAGATGAAATCACAGGAAAGGTGACGACAACCGCTCCTGACAATAAGGTGAAATCCAAAACAGTCGTAGGCAATATTCCTACCACCGGAAAGAACCAGAAGGTAACAGTCAAGGTAACCTATGCGGATGACAGCTTTGACGAAGTAGAGGTAACGGTGAATTATGGAACCGCAGCCGAGAAGTACGCTCCTGTAGGCCAGGAAGTGACGGTAGAAAAAGGTGGAATACCAGAGGCATCGGAAGGAATTCAGAATAAGGACGATCTTCCAACAGGGACAACCTACAAATGGAAACAGCCTGTGAATACGACAGCTCCAGGGACCCAGAAAGGGACGGTTGTAATTACCTATCCAGACCAGTCAACGGATGAAGTAGAAGTCGATGTTCAGATTAAGGATACAAAGACAGATGCCCAGACCTATGAAGCAACCGGAGGAACGCTGGATAAGGCATATGGGGAAACGGCAACCGAAGATGAAATCACAGGAAAGGTGACGACAACCGCTCCTGACAATAAGGTGAAATCCAAAACAGTCGTAGGCAATATTCCTACCACCGGAAAGAACCAGAAGGTAATAGTCAAGGTAACCTATACGGATGACAGCTTTGACGAAGTAGAGGTAACGGTGAATTATGGAACCGCAGCTGATAAATATGATCCAGAGATTGAAAAAGAAATAGTAAAGCCAGGTGGCACGGTTGATCTTACGGACAATGTGACAAATCTGGATGATTTGCCAGAAGGAACAAAAGTGAAGGATGTAACAGATAATCCAATCGATACCTCGAAACCAGGCGATCATACTGGAAAGGTGGAAGTTACTTATCCGGATGGCAGCAAAGAAACAATTGAAGTGCTGGTGACCGTTGTTGATAAGACGGATGCAGAACGATATAAGCCTCTGACAAAACGGGAACTGATTGAAGAAGGACAGACCTATGACTTAACGGATAATGTAAAGAATATGGGCAGCCTTCCTGCAGGAACCACGGTAGAAGATGTAACACCAGAAGGAGATATTGATCCGGATACTCCTGGAAATTACACAGGAATTATAAAAGTAATTTATCCGGATGGCTCCAGTGAGACCGTAAAAGTTAAGGTAAAAGTTAAGAAAAGAACACCTGACGCAAAGAAATATGATCCGGAAGTTGTACCAGAAATAATCTATGCAGGTGAACTGGTTGATTTGACGGATAATGTGGTAAATCTGGAAGATGAACTGCCGGAAGGTACGGCGGTAACCGATATTACAGAGTATGGAGAAGACGGGGTAAATCTGGATAGACCTGGTAAATATAAAGGAAGAATTGAAATTGAGTATCCAGACGGCTCTACAAAAGAACTAACAGTACCCATACGCGTTTTGAAAGATGCAGACACAGCAACGCCTAGTGAACCTGGTAAAGCCACACCTAGCGAACCGGATAGGGCGACAGATAGTGAGGCAGAAAAGACAGATGCCAGTAAGTATAAACCCAAGCCAAATCCGATTGTCATAGAACAGGGAGAAACATTTGAACCGGAAGAGGGGATTAAAAACAAGGATGAACTTCCGGAAGGTACAGAGTACAGCGATGAGACCCCTGACAAGGTAGATACATCAAAAGATTATACAGCTATCATTGTTGTGACGTATCCGGATGGTTCTAAGGATAAGGTAAAGGTTCCGGTTACGGTACGTCCAGGTGGGGCAGAAAAGACAGATGCCGATAAATATGATCCGGAGCCGAATCCTATCGTGATAGATAAAGGGGGAACGTTTGAGCCGGAAGATGCGATTAAAAATAAAGAGGAACTTCCCAACGGCACAGAATACCGTGATGAAACTCCTGATAATGTTGACAAAACAAAGGATTATACGGCCATTATTGTTGTGAAGTATCCAGATGGTTCCGAGGACAAAGTAAAGGTCCCGGTAACGGTAAAACCGGGAACGTCTGGTTCAGGTGGTTCAGGCAGTTCAGGTAGTTCAAGCAGTGGACATTCGAGAGGAAGCTCTGGTGGAGGCTCTGGTTCCAGGGGTAGCAATGACAGAATTTATGCGAACCCTGAAATGAGCGTGACTACTGGCTCGCTTCGAGGAACATGGACGCTGGTAGATGCAGAGAACCATAAATGGACCTATACAACGTCCTCCGGTGTCATGGCGAAAGATGGCTGGATGTTCATTGAAAATCCATATGCAAAGGATGAGGAAGGACGATTCAGCTGGTTTAAGTTTGATGCCAATGGAATCATGGAGTTTGGCTGGATCAAGAGCCAGAATGGAAAGTGGTATCATACCCATGCCGTATCAGACGGAAATCTTGGTATTCTTCATAAGGGCTGGTACCATGAGCCAATGGATGGAAAGTGGTATTACCTGGATGAAAAGACCGGAGCTATGCTTGATGGCTGGGTTTCCCTGTCAGAAAAGTACTACTACTTCACGGAAGCGCCTCTGGTTCCAGAACAGACCTATTTCCAGAAAGATAATGGTTACTGGTATTATGAAAATCATAATAGAAGGCCTTACGGCTCTATGTATCAGAACGAGATGACACCAGACAAATACTTTGTTGATCAGAATGGGGTCTGGGATGGAAAAACATATTAAAAACCATCCGATTCAGATGTAAGATTTTAGCTGGGGGTGTTGCTATCAGTAGCATCCCCCATGCTTTTATAAGAAATAGGAGATGAGTGAGAAACAAGGTTGTTTCTGCAACTGGTAGAGTAGAGAAGTGCGGGGGAAGAAACGTGTTTCCATGGTTAGACAGAAGCTGTATTTATATCGCCGTATCATCGAGGGATACGGATACTCTTTGGTATTACAGAGATAGGTTGTGCGATTTCGCGGAGCGCAACCATTACAAAATCGAGGTGGTCCTAACAACCAGCAAGGGAGCACTTCTTGATAGCATCAGGCTTTTTAGCAGAAAGCCGGACTTTATTATCGTGGCGGATCCACTGAATCAATATCAATATCGAATGTTTATCGAGCAGTTGGAACGGCGTAGAAGTCGTGCAAAGGTGTTCTTTACGGGGACAGGGGAGGTCTTTGAAGGATACGAGAAAAAGGTAATCTCAGTAGCGAACAAAGCAAAACTGGAATGGTATCTGGAACGAGAGATGGATTGGTTGCAACGAAAGCGATTATGGAGGTTGTGAGAAAGGAGTATGTCACAAAATGAACAAAAGACAATTGGTCGATAGCATGTCAGCAAGAGTGAACTGACAACGAAACAGAGTGAAAGAGCATTGAGTGCACTGATGAGTGTCATACATTCAGAATTATCTTCTGGCGGGAATGTCCCGCTGAATGGCTTCGGAGTTTTTCGTGTGGCAGACCGGGATGCCAGAATGGCGCGGAATCCAAAAACGGGAGAGGCTATGAAAATAGAAGTTAGAAAAGTACCTGTTTTTAGAGCAGGGTCCAATCTGAGAAATATAATGAATGGCAAGTGACAAAATGTAATCTACACAAACGGAGCCAGGGCTTCGTTTGATTGAAAGAAACTGGAGGAATCTTTTATGAAGACCGTGATTGTAGGAGCAAATCATGCTGGAATTGCAGCTGCTAATACGCTTTTGGAGCATTATCCGGATCAGCGAGTAGTTATGATTGACCAGAATAGCAATATCAGTTATTTGGGGTGTGGGACAGCCCTTTGGGTTGGCCGGCAGATTGAATCTTATAAGGATTTGTTTTATACAAAAAAAGAAGATTTTGAAAACAAGGGAGCAGCCGTTCACATGGAGACAATGGTAAAGAAGATTGACTTTGAAAAAAGAGTTGTTTTCTGTGAAATGATGGATGGAACTACTTTTGAGGAATCATACGATAAGTTAATATTGGCAACGGGCTCGCTTCCCATTGAACCGGATTTGCCAGGTCAGAATTTGGAGCATATCAGTTTCCTGAAGCTGTTTCAGGACGGTCAGAACGTAGACCACTTAATCGGCCGCATGGATGTGAAACAAGTAGCTGTGATAGGAGCGGGGTATATTGGCGTTGAGATTGCAGAAGCGGCAATAAGAAGAGGAAAAAGGGTTAAGTTGTTTGATGTTGCAGACACCTCTTTAGCCGGCTACTATGACGAATGGTTTACAAAGGATATAGACCATCTTTTGGAAGAGAAAGGAATTGAGACTCATTTTAGAGAACGTGTCCTCGCATTTTTAGGAACAACGGCTGTAGAGCGTATTGTAACGGACCATGGGGAATATAAAACAGATCTGGTTGTCAGTGCTATTGGTTTCAGACCCAATACGGTGCTGGGGATGGAGCATCTGAAGTTATTTAAAAATGGAGCTTACTGTGTGGATTGCCATCAACAGACGAGTGACCCGGATGTATATGCAGTAGGAGACTGCGCTGCGATTTATTCCAATGCGTTGAAGAAAAAAACCTACATTGCATTGGCAACGAATGCGGTACGTTCCGGGATTGTAGCGGGTCATAATATTGGAGGAACTGCATTGGAGGAGACTGGAGTACAGGGCTCTAATGGAATTTCAGTATTTGGTCATAATATGGTTTCTACCGGATTGAGCGTAAAGGCTGCACAAAAAAATGGGTTAGATGTAAAATATACTGACTTTGAAGATTGGCAAAGACCGGGTTTTATGAAGAAGAATGCGAAGGTAAAAGTTCGGATTGTATATGAAAGGGGCTCACGCCGGATTGTCGGGGCCCAGATGGCATCAACCGAGGATATATCGATGGGAATCCATATGTTTTCTCTGGCGATTGAACAGGAAGTGACGATTGATCGGCTAAAGCTTTTAGATCTCTTTTTCCTTCCTCATTTTAATCAGCCTTATAACTACATTACAATGGCGGCCTTGTCTGCGAAATAAAGCACGCAAAGATATCAATGATTCAAAAAAGCAGGAGGAGAGGCCATTTCAGTGTCAAATGCAGGGACCTCTCTTTCTTATAAAAATGCTTCTCTGTCCGGGCTGGTTTCCCGTTACAGCATAGATAAGCAAGGTTTCTTATAAGGTGGTGTCTGGAAACATCATGAGCGAGATAATAGACCGTTTGAACCTGCGGCATTATGAAGGATGACGATGACCGGGAAGAGGGAGTGGGGATTTTTGAAAATGGAATGAAAAAGAACGAAAATTCCTGTTGAATATAGTAACCTATAAGCCACAGACAATGGATGATGTCCAAGAGATATGCAACCGATTTTTAGATGGAGATGCGGTGATTCTATCCTTGGAGCAGGCAGATGAAAAAATGAGGAGCGGATTGTGGATTTTTTTATCAGGGGCCGTATATAGTCAAAAAGGAAATATCCAAAAGATATCCAATCATATTTATGCGATATCCCCAGAGGATGTGGGGCTATTTGAAAGGTAAAAACACAATCTAATTAGCAAGTGAAAGAGAGCTCTTCTTTCAAAAGATTTGAAAGGAGAGATGCACCGGGAACTGGGCGATTTAGGGAGAAATAAGAAAGAAGTTTAAGGCAACAGGTGAAGTGAAGATAAATATAGCAGTATTGGCATATAGCAATAAGCTTTTATGGGATTGCAGAAATTTTTTATATGCTTTTATGGATAAAACAAAGTGTAATCTGGGGATTACATTAACGAAAAATGTGGATGTTATCTTTCACGGAATGAAATTTATGCCAGGCGGATTCGATTTGGTTGTGGTAGCGGATGTTTTTTTGTGAAGAAAAATATGATGAATTTATCAATACCATTACGAAAGAGTCCAATCATACAAGAGTCTTCTTTTTTGGAGAGGAACACAAGAATGTTAAATGCATGGGGAGTATGATTGCTGTATCGAGTAAAGAGCAGTTGGAGAAACAGTTAAGTAAAGAGATTACAGAATTGCTGTTTGGAGAGTCAGATATAACCTATAAGGGATCATAAGAAAACTGTTAAGTCGGGTAAGTGAGAGGAACGAAGGGATGGGCGAAAGAATATTGCGGGATAGATTAGAAACACTGCAGTTGAAGGATTTAGATAAGTTTGACAGAGCGGCTATTGTTCTGCTCTGTATCCATGGAGTGTTGGCTCATGGAGTGTATGGAGAGATTTATAATCATAATTTCAAGGAGAATATTCCGTTCAACGGGATTGGAGATATGGTATTAAAAATAGATCAAATATGCAATTGGCTGAATACCCCAAGAGCGACAACAGAACCACGTTTTTTTAGCAGGGAAATGGAGAAACAGTATAGGGAATCCTATTCAGACTCTCCTGAGAAAAATGTGAACGCAGATAGTGAGGTTAGTCGAGGCGAGATTGATTACGAACGGGTAGCAAATGCTAAGGAGTTGCTTGTGATTTGGGTGAAATACAGGCAGAATGCTAGTTTGCAGGGAAGTGTGAGGGGAAAACTTACAAAAGGGGTTACCGTACATTTTAGAAGTGCGTTGGAATTAATGCGCATGATTCGTATGGTAGAGAAGCAGCCGGGAGCGAAATGTGAAGTGGTTTTTAAAGAGACAACGAAATAGGAACATTGGCAATGAAAATATACAAAAGAACAGAAAATGCAAGAAAACAGATTTCAGATATCTACCTGGATGTTGCCAAAATGAGTGGTTTCTTAAGTGAACTGCAGATCCAAGCAGAAAGTGAGTTTGTGAATCAGGGAGATTCTCATGAGCTGACGGATGAGTATATCATTTTATTTCAAGGTATCACCAAAGCAATCGAAGAGTGCCAGCAGATCGGGAAAAAATTAGAACGGTTGAAAGAGGAAATGAAGGAGAAACAGAATTTGTGATTCTCTGAATGCTTTTGAAGCGAGGCCGATTGGTAGAAGGAACCTATGGAATGTTCAGGTTATAAGGGGGAAAGAAAAGAAGTTTTGTGAACGGCTTAGAGAGGGTGACATCAGGAGTGGTTGATTCAAGCATTAGGTAGTTGATAAATATTTTTATACATTTTAGGAGAAGGCAAAATGGGGCGTGCAGAGAGGCGGCGCAATGCGAAAAATGAGAAGAAAGAAAGGAAAACTACATATAATCTGACGAGGGAACAACTCAACAACATGGTTCATGAAAGAGTTGAGGATGAACTTGTCCGCATGAGGCAAGAGGCGATGGAGGAAGCAATCAATACCGCTATGCTTCTGTTGTTAACTTTGCCTTTGAAAGTTTTAATGGACCATTACTGGAAAAAATCTTATACTAAACGGATGCCAGAATTTATTAATTATGTCTTGGAGTATTATGAGCAGTGGCAGAAAGGAGAATTGGACATGGATGAATTGAGAGAGGAACTTTGGGAGTATGGTGGTGTCCGTCTGGAAGAAGTGGAGGACTCAATGTGATGAATGAAATGAGTGGATAAAGGAAAAGTGCAAGAGGTTTTAAGATAAAATGATAGCGTCAGTTATGGTCTGGGAACATTAGAAGGATATCCAGCTGTCAAACGGATGCTATTTTAAATTTTTACTTGAAAGATAAGGAGATTATTAGAGATATGAAAAAAGAATACATTGAGATGAATGTATTCGATGCATTGCAGAAGAGATTTGCCTTTTTGTTTCAGGAATTTAAAAATATTTATATCTCATTCAGCGGCGGCAAGGATAGCGGTGTCCTTTTGAATTTACTGCTGGATTACCGGAATAAGTATGCTCCAGATCGTGTGATTGGCGTATTCCATCAGGATTTTGAGGCGCAGTATACCGTGACTACGGACTATATTACCCGCACTTTCAAGCGCCTGGAAAACGAATCAGGCATAGACCTATACTGGGTCTGCCTTCCTATGGCAACACGGACAGCACTGAGTAGTTACGAAATGTATTGGTATCCTTGGGATGATACAAAACAGGATATATGGGTACGTCCAATACCAGAGTATCCCTATGTCATTAATCTGGCGAAGCCTTTTGCCCACTATCGTTACAGGATGCATCAGGAAGATCTGGCAAAGCAGTTTGGCCGATTCTACAAGGAGGAGCATGGGAATGGCAGGACAGTCTGCCTGCTTGGTATGCGGGCGGATGAGTCTCTGCAGCGGTACAGCGGATTTGTAAATAAAAAATATGGGTATCAAAATGAGTGCTGGATTTCCAAGCAATTCAAAGACGTATGGTGTGCTTCCCCTTTATACGACTGGTCAAACTCTGATGTATGGTGTGCGAACTATCGATTTGATTATGACTACAATCATTTATATGACCTATATTATAAGGCAGGATTAAAAATAGACCAAATGCGGGTAGCATCGCCTTTTAACGACTACTCCAAAGATGCTTTGAATCTATACCGCGTCATCGACCCGGAAATATGGGCGAAACTGGTGGGGCGGGTGCGCGGAGCAAATTTTGGAGCTATTTATGGTAAGACAAAAGCGATGGGTTACCGCAGTATTACGTTACCAGAGGGACATACCTGGAAATCATACACTCAATTTTTGCTGGATACGTTACCTGCCCGACTGCGGAATAATTATGTTAAAAAGTTTAACACCTCCATCCAGTTCTGGCACGATAGCGGAGGTGGATTGTCTGAGGAAACAATCCGAGAGCTTGTGGAACATGGGTACCACATTCGGAGAAATGGTATATCTAACTATACACTCAACAAAAATTCTCGTATTATTTTTCTTGGACCAATTCCCGATCATACTGACGATATTAAGAGCACGAAAGATATACCAAGTTGGAAACGGATGTGCTACTGTATTTTGAAAAATGACCATACCTGCCGGTTTATGGGGTTTGGGCTTACGCGGCAGGAACAAAAACGTGTGGATATTATTAGACGCAAGTACGGAGGGATGATGGATGGTAAATAAGGAATTCAGAAGCCCGGTATACAACATCATTGCGGTACCATTTGAAAAAATTGTACCCAATACATATAACCCGAATAACGTGGCCCCACCGGAAATGAGGTTGTTGTACGACAGCATCAAGGAGGACGGTTATACTATGCCGATTGTTTGTTATTATGCAAAAGGCAGTGATAAGTATGTAATTGTAGATGGCTTTCATCGTTGGAGAGTGATGCGGGATTACCCGGATATTTATGAGCGAGAGAAGGGGATGATACCGGTTTCGGTAATCGATAAACCATTATCTGACCGTATGGCCAGCACCATCCGGCATAACCGCGCCCGTGGAACGCATGATGTGGACTTAATGAGTAATATCATTAAGGAACTGCACGAGTTGGGACGTTCGGATGCATGGATTTCCAAACACCTGGGGATGGACCGGGATGAGATTTTAAGGCTTAAGCAGATTACTGGCCTGGCTGCGCTGTTCCGAGATGTGAAATTTGGTCAGGCATGGAGGCCTGGGGAAGATGGGGAACTGGCCGAAGAGGCCTCTGGCAGTGGGAAAACACATACAGCATAGGATTCTTGTTGTGATATGTGTTTCGCTTTGGATTTGAAAATCTTAACCACTGACTTCACCTTTGGAGATAGTACGAATTGGGAACAGGTTGCTGCGCTGTTTGCAGGGATAGTGAATAATTGTTGTAGTCTACAGGAAGATTATGAGTGAATGGGAACCTTTTCCGAGGTGGAAATCGGCAGAAAAATATAATTTAATGATTGTATATAAAGTATAATTAATGTAAATAAAAGAAATCTAGGGTAAATAGCGTGAATAGGAAAATGAATAATAAATTGACATTTTCTTTTGGTTAGTATATACTAACTGAATAAGGGAAGTTAGTATATACTAACCCTGTATTTCAAATCAAAGGAGGCTGTTATTTTGAAAAAAGAACTCGCAACTCAGATGAATGCATATCTTGCAAACATTGGTGTCTCATACATCAAATTACACAATCTTCATTGGAATGTAGTGGGGAGCCAGTTTAAAGCGGCACATGAATATCTGGAAACCTTGTATGATGCCCTTGCAGATGTGCTCGATGCTATCGCAGAACTTTTAAAAATGAACGGAGAAGCCCCTTTGGCAAGTATGAAGGGTTACTTGTCAGTTGCCACAATTCCAGAGTTGGAAAGTGTCGAGTTGGATGTCAAGAGTGCGATGCAGATGGTTCTGAAAGATATGGAATCTCTCATAACTCAGGCTTCTTTCATTCGTGAGCAGGCCGACAAGGAGAATCAATTTGATGTGGTTGCCCACATGGAAAACGATGTGGCAAATTACAACAAAACAATCTGGTTCATTCAATCTATGTTGAAGTAATAAGCAAATGTTCAAATAGAGAATTATCGTAGAACATGGATAGTTCTCTATTTGATTGTCAATGATTGAATCTTGCATCTATTTCATTTTTAACACAAATAATAAAATAATATTATATGTGAGTTAGTCTTGGCTAACATTGATTTCAGCATACATCTAGGAGGAGAGTATCTATGTTTGGGGTATACAAAAAACTGCTATATTATGTACCAAAGCAGCGACCTTTGGCCTATTTTGCAATCGGCCTGACGGTGGTATCCACATTGCTCAATGTAGGCGCTTATTACTACCTCTATGAGTTTTTGAAACGATTGGTGGTAGACGAAGATATGGGGCATGCTCAATATAATGCGTTCCTGATTGCGGGGCTGTTGATTGGCGGTTCGCTCTTGTATTTTGCAGCCGTGCTTTTAACGCATATGTTGGGCTTCCGACTGGAGACCAACTTGCGCAAGCGTGGAATTGACGGCCTGACCAATGCCAGCTTCCGCTACTTTGATCTGAACTCATCGGGAAAGACACGTAAACTCATTGATGACAACGCAGCCCAAACTCATTCTATTGTGGCCCATCTGATTCCTGACAATGCCGGAGCAATTCTGACACCGCTTTTGGCGCTTGTGGTGGGCTTTTTAATCAGTCTGCGGGTAGGCATTGTTCTATTGGTTCTGTTCATGCTGAGTGGCGTGCTCCTTGTCCTGATGACCGGGGAAAAGAAGTTTATGGAAATCTACCAAAAGGCGTTGGAGACAATGAGCAGTGAGGCCGTGGAGTACATACGCGGGATACAGGTGCTCAAGATTTTTGGCATAGACGCTACATCTTTCAAGACGCTACATCGGGCAATCACGGATTATGCACGACATGCCTTGAACTATTCTATAAGTTGCCGCAGGCCATATGTGTTATTCCAGCTGATCCTATTCGGCTCTATTGCCATACTCGTTTCAGTGACAGCCTTAACGCTGAATCGGATTCAAGACCCTGCCGTGTTGGCGGTGGAACTCATTATGACATTATTTCTGGGTGGAGTACTGTTTACCGCCTTTATGAAAGTGATGTATGTAGGTATGTATGCATTCATGGGAACTTCGGCGGTTGAGAAACTGGAGCAAGTGTTTTCGGATATGCAAAAGGATCGGCTTATATTTGGAAACAAGAGCACATTCAAAAACTATGACATTGAATTTGAACGGGTATGCTTTGGGTATACAGACCAGATGGTGTTGGAGGATGTTAGCTTCACTCTGAAAGAAGGCCGGAGTTATGCTCTGGTAGGATCTTCTGGAGGAGGAAAGTCCACGATTGCCAAATTGATTTCTGGTTTTTACAAAGTGGATGGAGGAGCGGTCAAGATTGGGGGAGAGCCCATCGAAGCCTATACAGAGGACGCCTTAATCCGCAATATCGCCTTTGTGTTCCAGAATGTCCGTTTGTTTCACATCAGTATTTACGAGAATGTCCGTCTGGCGAACCCAGACGCTCAAAGAACGGAGGTCATGGAAGCGCTGCATCAGGCAGGCTGTGACAGCATTCTGGATAAGTTCAAAGATCGGGAAAATACGGTGATTGGCTCCAAAGGCGTATACCTGTCGGGCGGTGAGAAGCAGCGGATTGCAATCGCACGGGCAATGCTAAAGAATGCGAAGATCGTGATCCTTGACGAGGCCAGCGCGGCAATCGACCCGGAGAATGAGCATGAGCTGCAAAAGGCGTTTGCTCACTTAATGAAGGGGAAGACTGTCATTATGATTGCACACCGGCTGTCCAGCATTCGAAATGTGGATGAAATTCTGGTTTTGGAGGACGGGAAAATAGCAGAGCGAGGGACGGACGCGGCGTTGATGGCGACCGATACCAAGTACAGAGAATATCAAACGCTCTATGAACAGGCAAATGAATGGAGGGTTGTGAGATGAGAGAACTGTTTAAAAAGCATTTTGCCCTGACTGACAAGGGGGCCAAAGATTTGCAAAGGGCCAGCGCGGCCTCCTTCTTTGTCTATGTGATAAACTTTTTCCCCGCAATGCTGCTGCTTCTCCTGGTGGATGAGTTGCTGTTGAACAATGTCAAGGAAACGGAGCTGTATTTGTGGGGAGCTATCCTGGTTCTGGCCGCGATGTGGATTCTGCTCCGAATTGAATATGATGCACTGTATAACACCACTTACCAGGAGAGCGAGAATCTTCGCACGGAGATTGCAGATATTCTGACCAAGTTGCCCTTATCTTACTTTTCCAGGCATGACCTTTCGGATCTGGCGCAAACCATCATGGCGGATGTGGCAGCTATTGAGCATGCTATGAGCCACGCTATGGCAAAGGCAGTGGGATTCCTGTTCTTTTTTCCGTTGCTTTCGGTTCTGTTGCTCCTTGGCAATGTTAAATTGGGGCTTGCTATCATTCTACCAATTCTGCTTGGATTCGGGCTTCTTTTATTGTCGAAAAACCTTCAGATTCGGGAGTCATTCAAACATTATCAAAAGCTCCGGGACAACTCTGAGAGTTTTCAGGAGGCCATTGAAAATCAGCAGGAAATCAAGAGTTTTGGCTTGACTCAGAAGATTCGGCAGACTCTCTATCAAAAGATGGAAGAAAGTGAGAAAATCCATCTTCGTGCAGAGATTTCAGCGGGCATTCCTATGTTGTGTTCGAGTGTCATTCTGCAATTTGCCTTTGTGATTGTGATCCTGACTGGTGTTCAAATGCTGCATACAGGAGAGATCAATATCCTGTACTTTTTGGGATATGTACTAGCCTCTATTAAGGTGAGGGAGAGTGTAGAATCGGTAAATATGAATGTGGAAGAGCTGTATTATCTGGATTCCATGGTCAAACGTATCCGGGAGGTTCGGGAGACAAAGATACAGCAGGGCAAGGATCAGACAATCTCAAGTTATGATATTGAATTTGATCAGGTGTCTTTTTCTTACGATAAGGATACAGAAGTGCTCAAGAACGTCAGTTTCACCGCGAAGCAAAACGAAGTGACTGCCTTAGTGGGTGTGTCCGGTTGTGGGAAAACCAGTATCCTGCGTCTGATGTCAAGACTTTATGATTATGACGGCGGAAGCATCCGGATTGGCGGGCTGGATATCAAAGAGCTCTCTACAAAATCCTTGTTTGAAAAGTTATCCATCGTGTTTCAGGATGTAACGTTGTTTAATACATCTGTTCTGGAAAATATCCGCATTGGGAAAAAGACGGCCACAGACGAGGAAGTCATCCGGGCGGCACGATTGGCCAACTGCGAAGAATTTATCCGGAGGCTTCCGGAGGGGTACAAAACGATGATCGGAGAAAACGGAGCAACACTCTCCGGAGGAGAACGTCAACGGTTATCCATCGCCAGAGCCTTTTTGAAAGATTCACCTATTATCATTCTGGATGAAATTGCAGCCTCTTTGGATGTGGAAAACGAAAAAAAGATCCAGGACAGTTTGAACCGCCTCATTCTGGATAAGACTGTTATCATTATTTCCCACCGTCTCAAGTCCGTTGAAAATGCAGATAAAATCGTGGTGATCGACTGCGGGAGAGTGGAAGCGTCCGGTACTCATCTTGAACTGCTCAAAACTTCTCCAACCTATAACAATTTGGTGGAGAAAGCAAAACTGACGGAAGAATTCCAATATTAGCGTAAAGGGGACGGGGGGACTGTTTTTGAACACGGCGCTTATTAGTATTTAGTTCGTTGTGGATACCATCTGCATAGTGAATGATTTTCTAAACAGGGTGCTGTCCGTTAAAATTCTCATGTTCCTCAGTACTCCGGTTTACATGCGGATGGTTAGCGGGGAAAATAAAAGATTTGTCCTTCTGACCTATAAGACTATCCTTGGTCTCTGCTTCTTTATGTTTGGCAACTGGTTTATTGTCCCGCATTGTATGTTTATCGGGTTACTAAGAGAAACATTTTATGGAAACAGAGGCATTGTCATAATACCAAGAAATTTGATGCAACCTTTGTAGGAGGAGCGAGTAGAGAAGATAAGGTTGCTATTAAAGAATATGGGGCTGTACGAATATCACATTGTACATCTGGCTATTTTTTCTGATGCATTGAAAGTTGCTAGTAGCAATGGAAAACTGTGCTCATATTTGCTCCGGGGGTTATGGAAGAGCACTGTAAATATTGTTTTTCATTCTGAGAGGGAAGAAAACATATCAAACAAAGAGTTAAAACTAATACAGAAGGAGGTGTTTCCATGGATATTGTGTTATGGCGAATGAGAATCAAAGATGGCAAGGAAGAAATGGCCCAGGAGTGGATTGCTTTTCTTCAAGAACATCAGGAGGAAGGAAATAAAACACTAAAAAATGAAAAAGAGCATTTGGAGATTTATTTTTTGAATCAAGAAAATGGGGCCGCATATGCCTATATGTTTGTATTGGCCGATGACTTGGACTATGCCGCCAAGATTGCAGAAAACAGCGGCAATCCATTGGATGCAAAACACATGGAATACATGAGCGTTTGTGTCGATTCGGAGGATTGTACGCAATTGAGCCCTATCTTGGCTTTGGGGGATTTTTCTGTGTTTCATTCGAAAAAATGATAAAAACAACGGATCATCCTTTTTTACGATGGTCCGTTGTTTAATTATATGCAAAAGCTACTACGGAGATTGATGCGAAAATATCATTTAGAAGAGTTTATACCGTTGCCAGATATCCTCAGAAAAATAAATACACTCTACTCTTTGGAACATTGTAAAAGTACCTTTCAATTGCAGTTGAAGTCTGGAGATGGCATACTCATAATAATTCAAAAAAACAGTCAACAAGTTTAGCGCTCAACTTTTTTGACTCATTTTGGAGTATAGATTATGACAACTACTCATAACAAACGTGTTCTTATGCAGGAACAGATAAAACTTATTAATGAATGCCGCACTGACTGGTGTCATAAAAAAGGCATTGCGCTAAGTACTTTTTACAACTGGGTTAGCAAATGCTGTAAAGAATCCGCTGATATTCTGGAACCTAATTATGGTCATCATGAGACTTCTCTGCCTAAACAGGATGTAGCCTTGATATAGTTTCGGATGTAGTTCTGGAATCGGCTGCAGCACTTCAGTAGCAGACTCCACTGAAATTTGACAATTCACATATGATCGAGGTTATTGTAAATGGTATTATAATCTGGCTCATGAATAATACAGATCCCATTCTCCTTACACATACAATAAAGTTACTGAGGATGCTGCCGTGTTAGGAGATATCTACGGTCTGGAAAGCTCTACATTGTCTGTGTCTGCATCGACATGATGAAGTCCATTGATGGTCTCTGTGCTATTGTGCAAGAGCACAGAAAGCTGGATACAAAAAAGAGAATTGTGCTGTTCTTGGCAACCTATATAATGCTTGGAAAGTCGCATTTTTGTGAGGACCTTCTCGTAGTGCGGTATTTTCCGCTACCACGTCTTCGTACCTTTGGGCTATGAAACACTAACCCTTCTTTTAATAAACGTGGCCGACATTAGCATCGGTAATAAAAAAGCAATTGCCAACATGATTGATGGAAATACCCATATATCAGACATAAGAGACTTGATAGCACAGAGAATGAGCGCTGTGTTTGTCAATGACAGAGCTAACACAGTAAATAGAGAAACTTCAAAGAATCATACAATTGTTGTCAACCACATATAAGCAAAACTACTCGCCAGTATAAGTAAGGAGTTTTTATTGCTGCTCTGGTTTATATATTTTGCGTTGCTGAAATCAATAAAAGTAAGCAATTTTTTATATAATCTGACAACATGATAATTTCCCTTATTGAAATGCCACGTTCTTAAATGTTGCTATCCCGAGTTTTTTGGACGGTTCCAGGATTGTTTTGTAGAATTCATTCGTGCGCCGGTATATTAGATATTTGGTCAAAAACGAAATTAGGTATTGACATTTCTGGATGGAAGTGGTAAGGTCAAAGAAAGTTAGCATAAACTAACCTACGGGGGTTATATTTCGTATTCCAAGTGAGAGACTTTTTTTTAACAGAAAGGTTAGTTTAAACTAACCACTAATTGACAGAAGGAGGACTATAGATGAAAACAAGAGTACTATCTCTGTTATTGGCGTGTGTACTGGGACTATCTCTGTGTGCCTGCTCCGGTGGAGGACAGATGGAAACTTCGACAGCAGAGGATTTGTTCACTCAGACAATTGATAAAGAGGATAGGACCGTGCTAGAGAGTGATAAAATTGTGATCACTGATCAGCTGGGACGCACCATTGAATTTGATGAACCACCCCAGAGACTGGCTACAACGATCATGCCATTCCCTTATATCTTCTACGCTGTAATGGGAAATAATGATTACATGATTGGTTGTAATCCTTCTTCCGTGATTGCCTACGAAGATAGTGCGCTGCGGCATATGTATCCTACTATGGCTAAGGTTGACACAAGTTGGGTGGACACTAGCTTCGTAGTCAATATAGAGGAGTTGCTGAAGCTGGAACCCGATGTGGTTTTTCAGTGGAACTATATGACCGAAGAGATCGAAAAGATGGAAAACGTAGGTCTGAAGGTCATTGCACTCCAATATGGCACTATGGACGATCTGGAAACTTGGATTCGCATTATTTCCTCTCTGTATCAGCAGGAAGAACGCGGAGAAGAGTTGATCGATTATTTCTATGCTCAGGTGGCGGAGGTAAGTGATAGAGTTGCCACTCTGAACACTTCTGAATTCAGAAGCATCCTACAGCTTTCCGACAATCTGAAGGTTGCTGGTCAGGGATTCGGCTACTACTTATGGGACAACAGCGGTGCCATCAATCCTGCGGCAGACCTGTCTGGCGAAGAGCTGAATGTTGATATGGAGCAGATCTATTTGTGGAACCCTGAGATCATATATATCGGTAACTTTACCGATTTGCAGCCCTCCGACTTGTTGGAAAACAAGCTGGAAGGTCAGGACTGGTCCCTTGTTCGGGCTGTCAAGGATGGCGAGGTCTATAAAATTCCTATCGGTGGATACCGCTGGGATCCCCCTGGAGTTGAAACCCCTCTGACGATCAAATGGATGGCCAAAATCCAGCATCCTGAGCTTTTTGCCGATATGGATATGGAGACCGAACTGCGTGACTTTTATCAGGAGATGTACGGATTCACGCTGACAGATGAGATGGTGGCTGAGATTTTGGGTGATACTCAGAATTAAATAAAACTTACTTAAACTTTATGCAGGAAAGTGTGAATTTATGAGAAAGATTGCGTTTTACGGAAAAGGCGGTATTGGGAAGTCCACCCTAACCTCATCCATTGCCGCGGCGATTGCAGGAATGGACAAACGGGTCATGCAGATAGGTTGCGATCCCAAAGCGGATTCCACTTTAAATTTGAGAGCAGGTCAGGAACTTACCTCGGTAATGGACGTGCTGCAGGCATACGGCGGACTTTGCCCCAGTCTTGATGCGATTTCTGTCAAGGGGTATCGGGGGATCGTCTGCGTGGAAGCTGGTGGCCCCACACCCGGAAGTGGTTGTGCTGGTCGCGGCATTATCAAGACCTTTGATACTCTGGACGATTTTAATGCATTTCAGGTTTATGCCCCGGAATATGTGTTCTTCGATGTGCTTGGCGATGTGGTATGCGGTGGGTTTGCAGTTCCCATTCGACAGGGATATGCTGATGAGGTGGTGATTGTGACCTCTGGCGAGAAAATGGCGCTATATGCCGCTGCCAATATCAAGAAGGCCTTGGACAACTTCCAGGAACGCGGTTATGCTAAGCTCCGCGGAATTGTTCTTAACTGTCGAAATGTCCCCGATGAGATTGCCATCGTTGAGGATTTTGTGCAGCGGATCGGAACAGAGATCATTGGTGTTGTCCCGAGAGATTCCGACATTCAGAGAGCCGAGGAGCAAAACATGACCGTGGTCCAGATGGATTCTGAACTTCCTGTTTCTCAAACCATCATCGACATCGCCAAACGCATTATGGTACCTGTGGAGGAACAGAAGGAAGGTGCTGTATGAAAAAAGAACTATATCACCTGACAATAGCGAATCTTGACCCCGCCGCGCCGGAATTGGGCACTAAAGGCAAAGTGGTCAGTGGACCCTGCCTTCATTACAGCGCACCCAGTGCGGGAGGATGGGGAATTGTCCGAACCGCGATGCTGGTACCGGAAAGTGTATTGTTGTTCGTGGCACCGCATGGTTGTGGCCGACATGGCTCCGTTTCCAGCGTACAGCTGGGATTGCGCAGCCGCATTCGTTACATGGATATTACCGAGGAAGATTTGGTCTTGGGTAGCCATATGGACCGCATTCCTGCTGTTGTAGAAGACATTCTGAGTTGTCTACCGAAGCGTCCTCCTGCATTCTTTATCTGTGCCTCTTGTATCGATGATTTATTGGCCTCTGATTACAAAAATCTGTGTCTCCGTCTAACTGAACGGTATGGGTTGCCCTTTGTGGATTGCCACATGAATCCCATCACAGCCAATAGCAGTATGCCACCAGCTCTGAATATACAGCGCAGTCTTTATGATTTTCTCTGTAAGGAGAAGAATACGCGTGTTCCGAAAGACACGCTCAATGTGGTTGGACACTTTTCGCCTATTAATCCGAACAGTGAGTTTTTCTCCCTGATGAATGAGGTGGGGTTCGAAAAGGTGCTTCAGCTCAGCTCTTGCCAGACTTTTGAGCAGTTTATGGAAATGCGACACAGCAGTCACAATTTGCTCATCAAGCCCTTTGGTCGGGTCGCCTGCCAGGAGATGGAGCGTCATCTGGGTATTCCCTGGCATAAAGAGTTCATCCGCTACCATCCGGAAGGAATCCGCCGTGGCTATGAAGGGCTGGAGACCTTCCTGGAACGAAAAATTTCCTGGCAGTCCTGCTACGAGAGTTGCATGGATAGTATCTCTCAGTGGCGGAGGCGTTTGAAAGGCTTGCGGGTAGGCGTTGGAATTGGAGTTAACGGCTCTCCCTTTGAAATCGCCATGGCACTGGCTCTATGTGGAGTGGAGATCAGTTTCCTGCTCAGTGATGCTATTATGGAATATGAATGGGAATCGATCGCTCAGTTGAAGCGGAGTTTTCCCGATGTGCCAGTATATACCAGCTATCATCCGAGTATGTCTATGGCGGAAGCTGTCCCGGAAGAAGCAGATGTTACAATTGGTTTTTCCGCCTCCTATGTGTGCCCGTCTTCAAAATTGTTTACGTTGGACGCTGATGACCAACACTACGGTTTTGAAGCGTTTACTGCTCTCCTCCAGGGCGTGGAGGATGCTTTGAACAGTGATATTTCTGCCCGGGCTTTGCTCTACACCAAGGGACTTGTGGTGTAAAGCCATTTGTTTTCATAAACAATTGTTAGGAGGTTCTCTATGCGAGGTTTTTATTCGATTTTACCCACGCTGTCTCCGGATTTTTCTGGCGTATGTAGCACTCTGTTTGAATTGGGTGGTATTTTAGCTATTCATGATGCGGGTGGATGCACAGGCACTTACACTGGTTATGATGAACCTCGATGGTTTGACCAGCGCAGCCGGGTGTTTACATCTAATTTAGATGACGCCGAGGCAGTATTCGGAGATGATAGCATCTTTTTAAATAAACTTCTTTCTGCAGATGAATGGTTGGACAGCAAGTTTTTTGCACTGCTAGGTAGTCCTTCTCCTGCCGTGCTAGGAACGGATTATCGTGCTCTTGCCAAATTGGTTGAAAACAGAACAGGCAAGAAAGCAATGAGTTTTCCTACCAAAGGGACGGATTTTTACGATCGCGGCGTTTCAATGGCGCTTTTGAGGTTGGCTAAAACCTTTTTGCCTGAACACCGGACAGACGTGCTTCCTCGCTCGGTAAATCTCATTGGAGCCACTCCTTTGGACCTGACCCATCAGCGGAATGTGGATGTCCTTCGCAAGGTTTTGGAAGATGCAGGATTCACTGTTTGCTCTGTATGGGCTATGGGTAGCACTTTGGAGGAGATTAGCGGCAGTGTAAGCGCGGCCTGCAACATTGCTCTTACGGTTTCAGCCTTGCCCGTCTGCCGATACTTGGAGAGCAAGTATGCAATGTCCTGGCTGGCGGGAAGTTTCTCTGGCCGGAAACCCTTGCAACGGTTCCTGATTCAGTTAGAAAATCTCCTATCCGAGGTTCCAGTTCAGGAAGCAGAGGAGAAGACTGTTGAAAAATATGAAGGGCTTTGTGCATTGGTCATCGGTGAACAGCTCATGGCAAACAGTGTGCGGGAATCCCTAGAACTGGATAGAGAATTTACTTCCGTGGACGTTTGCACCCTGTTTGACGCAGACCAGCAGCTGATGCGTTCTGGAGATCAGGCTCATATCAGCGAAGCGCAGCTTGAAGAAAGAATTCGTTCTGGGCGCTATGATTTGGTTATCGGTGATGGCTTTTTCCGAGAATTGGATTGGGTCGACAGCCCCACCGGTTATGTGGAACTTCCTCATGTCGCAGTCTCCAGTCGCCTTGGATGGACCAGTCAGGTCTGCCCCTTTGGTGACAAGTTCCTGGAACTGCTGGATGCCGCTTTACAGGAGGGCGTGTGATGAGAAGTGCGCAACTGAGTCGAGCGAAACAATGTGCTATGGTATTGCTGTTGGCGATGGCATTGACCGGCGTGTTTCTGATTTTGTTATGTGTGGGGCGCTATTCGGTGCCTCCTTTGGAAGCCTTCCGAATTATGGGAGTAGCCCTCTTTCGGGATGGACAGGCATTGGAGGCGTTGAAGGCGGAGAATCCTTTTGGGGTTAGTGTTATTTTGGGCTCACGCCTTCCACGTCTGTTGATGGGGATGATTGTTGGCGCGGGGCTTTCTGTGGCGGGAGCTACATATCAGGCTATTTTCGGGAATCCGCTGGTTAGCCCGGACATTCTGGGGGTCTCCTCCGGCGCGGGTTTTGGAGCTTCTTTAGGTATTCTCCTGTCTACCAGCACCCTCATTATTCAGGGCTCCGCTTTAACGTTTGGACTGCTGGCTGTACTTATGGTTTTTCTGGTTTCAAAAGTAAATGGTCGGACGGAGTTGTTTACTCTGGTACTCTCGGGTGTTATTATTCAGGCATTGTTTGACGCACTGGTTTCCCTTATTAAATATGTTTCGGATCCCCAGGAAAAATTGCCAGCCATTACAGTTTGGTTGATGGGAAGTCTGGCCAGTTCTTCTTATAAAGATATCATCGTTTCGTGCGTGATCATCCTGCCCTGCATTGCAGTCCTTCTGACGCTGCGCTGGAAAATGAATCTTCTGTCTTTGGATGAAGAAGAGGCTCGTTCGTTGGGGGTCAACGTTCATCGTCTGCGCTCTGTTGTTATCGTGCTTTCCACACTGATGACCGGTGTGACGGTTTCTCTGTGCGGTGTGATCGGATGGATCGGTTTGGTTATTCCTCATGTTGGACGGATGCTTGTTGGCAATGACCATCGTGCATTATTGCCAGCCAGCGCGCTTCTTGGTGCGCTCTACCTGCTATTGATTGATACTATTGCCCGTACTGCCACCGCGGCGGAGATCCCGCTTTCCATTCTAACCGCGATCATTGGAGCGCCTTTTTTTGCGTGGATGCTACGAAAGACTTCAGGAGGTTCCACATGATTTTAGAGGTAAAAAACGGTTGCTTTTCCTACAACAGCCGGTCTATATTGTCCGGTATCTCCTTCGAGCTGGAAGAACATAAGGTCATGACGGTTCTGGGCCCAAACGGAGTTGGAAAAACCACGTTGCTCAAATGCATTATGGACTTTCTCCATTGGCAGCAGGGGGAAACCTTTATTGCGGGCCAACCCCTGCGGACTTATAAAGAAAAGGAACTTTGGCAAGTGATCAGCTATGTACCGCAGGCGAAGCGGAGCGTGTTTTCTTACCGTGTGCTCGACATGGTGGTAATGGGCCTGAACGCGAGCCAAAACTTTTTTAAGGTTCCTGATCAATCGCAGTACGATCAGGCAGAGGAGCTTCTGAACTTGCTAGGGTGTCAGAAACTTATTGACCGATACTGCAATCAGCTCTCGGGAGGAGAGCTTCAGATGGTGATGATCGCCAGAGCGCTAATTTCCAGACCTCAGCTTTTGGTGTTAGATGAGCCGGAATCGAATCTGGACATGAAAAACCAACTTCGCATTCTGGATGCCATTGAGCGTGCTTCGCGTGAAATGAACACCGCTTGCCTGATCAACACGCATTTTCCAAATCATGCCCTTAATATATCGGATCAGACTCTAATGCTGGGACTGGGACAGAAAAAACTGTTTGGTGCGACAAAGGATTTGCTTAACGAGGAAAATATTGAGCGATTCTTTTCTGTACGTTCCAAAATCGTTTCTTTTCAAGCAGATGGTCAGGAACACCAGACCATTTTTCCTTACCGTATTGCTTCTCACAGCAGAGGAGGTGGCATAACATGATTCCGTTTAGCTATGATATTATGCAACCAATGTATCCGCTCCTGATCCAGCAATTTCTGGACGATTACAATCTGTCTGCCGGTGTGGCTTTAGATATTGGAACAGGACCTGGAAATCTGGCGGTTGAGCTGGCAAAAGTAACAGCAATGGACCTGATTTTGGTGGACATTGACGGCGAAGCGCTTCGGACCGCACAGAGCCGCCTGTTTGAATTGGGGGTGGATAACCGAATTTCTACCCTGTGCGCTGATGTGGAAAAACTGCCTTTACGGGATAACCTGGCGGATTTTATCATGTGTCGTGGTTCTATCGGCTTTTGGCCGGTTCCCGTCCAGGGAATAACTGAAATTTATCGGGTACTGAAGCCTGGTGGATGTGCCATTGTCGGCGTGGGTGCCGGGCGGTATATGCCGGAAACCATGCGCCGCAGGATCTATGAGTCCATGTCTGCTTCAGATAGAACAACTTCCCCCCGCCAATATACTCTTGAAGATTACGATGCCTTTGCCCGTCAGGCCATGCTGTCGGATTACCGCGTCATTATCGAGGATGATATATCCAAAGGATGTTGGTTGGAAGTAAAAAAATAGAAAATTCCATCGTTTCAGGAGCACTGCCCGACACCGATGGAGTTTTTTATTTTTTTACAAGATAGGAGAGGTTGTATCAAATATCCGCGCTCATGTTCGTCAGGATAAGTGGGAACGCGCGATGGATAAATTTGTGATGACCAGTGCTGAAGATTGGCAACAAGATAAGAATACTACAGGATGTATATCTGTACCGTTAGTGTCTGTTATCAAGATATCCAAAATTATAGAAAGCTCCGTTAGCTATGCTCACACTAAACAGTGATGTTTTGACTCCTCGTAAAATTGCTTGGAACGGTTGTTTTGTGATCCATTCCCGTAGCGCCGAAGCCACGATTAGCAAGTTCAGAAAAGAGGGAAGACAATGACCAAAGTGGTGCAGATGACTCCAGGTAATCCTGTTAATGACCACTTATATATCTGGCAATATTGATCATAATGGGGCCGGGAGAGTTTGGCTGAGCACGATCAAATCTATTAATACAGCCTCACTGAACTATCCGTTTCCCATGCTCACGTCAGTATGCTCCTTTAAAGGCAAACACTCCGATTTTTAAAATTATACGAATAGTTTCCAAATAAATCATATTCTGGGGAAGCTCTGATGTTCATTTTACTTCAAAACGTTATGGCATGAAAATTGATGGAGCTGCATATGTAACAGTGGATTCGCAAATCGCGTATGCAATGGCTTCTCTTTGGTATTTTAAGCGAAAAAATAAGAATTAATGCAATTCGCATTGAAAAAACGCTTTTCTCGGGAATCATTGGAGTAGGTTTTTCTGCGATGCTGATGCAGGTGACGATACTGGTACAGCAAAACGTACTTTATAATCTTGCGGCGCAGCATGGCGGAGAGACATGGCAGATTATACTCGGCGTGACATACCGGGTAGTGCCTTTTGCATTTATTCCTTTATAGGACTTTCTCAGGGATATCAGCCAGCGGTCGGAACCAATTACAATACAAAACAGTGCGACCGGGTAAAGGATATTACGGAAGTGTCTGCAATCACAGCAATTTTATTAGTGTTTATTTGCTAACTGACGATTATGTTAGTACCGAAGACAATTCTCTCTATGTTTATTACAACGCCGTCCGTAGTGGAACTGGGAGTAGGAGATTTCCGTCTGTTTCTACTGTAATATATTTTGTTGGGAGTCTGAACTGTGGTTCTGCCACTGATACAGTCTCTTGGCAGAGCTACGCGAGTGTTCTGGTTATTTTTCGCCAGATAGCTATCTACATACCTGCGGACTATCATCATGCCTTATATTGCCGGATTTGGTGTATATAGCGTATTTGCTACTCCGATTATTATTGATATGACAGTTTTTATTGTTGTGGATGGTATGATGCTAACTGAATTTAGAAGAATGGATGTTTTAAAATTTACTGGAAGATAAAAAATTTATGGAGTCATTTATACAACGCTACGAATTTTTATGGTCGAAACAAGTACATAAAAAGGATGATTGTTTTATGTGCAGAATAAAAGGTTTTAGATGATTTGGAGATCAAGTGTAGTGCTGGTTTGGTCAATAGACAAGGAGTATTATCCCATAACAGTAGGGAAGGTTATACTGCTTTTCTTGATAATTACCAGGTTGATCTACAAAAATTACTTTTATCTGTGAAGAAATTGGTATGAGTAAAAAAGTTGATATATACATAATTTTGAGATTTTATACATTTATATATTGCGCAACAAAGATTATTATTAAGTATAATGATTTATAAGCGCCTTGCTTAACAAAATACTGTTTTGGCACTCCATAACCAGAGAAAGTTTCTGGGCTGGAAATGTATCTGGAATGATTCTAAGATAAAAAATTATAATTACGTATTTGCATTTAGCTTTGGGAATGCAGGATAAAATAATCCGTATAATAACTACAGACTTTATCAAATTTTTAAAAGAGCAATTGTTAACTAAAAAACTATCCTCTACAGGGATAACGAAAGGTGCACTACCCTCCAATTACCCATTAGATGGTGAGTAAGCATTAAGAAAAGACTTAAAAGGCTCCGTGATAAAACTAAATTTTTGTTATATGAGGTTGTGGGCCCCTTCACTTTTTCCTTTATAGGAGTGAAGGGGCTTGTTTAGTTCCTGTTGTTCCTTGAAAACTTTATATTCAACGATTTCGCTACGTTAGCTGTCTAGCGCGAATACGGCAATTGGTATAGAAAGACTTCTCTGTCAGCTTACAGGAGCTATGATGTCCTGTTACTCTATTTATATGTGTAGATTGAGACAGAATAATTTAACTCCGAAAAGTTATGCCGTTTGTTAAAAAGTAATATGAAAATATAGAATTCGTCATCTTATTATGAAGACTATATAGTAGTTTGCAGAGATGCATTATTTGTTAATATTCAGTCTGAGTGATTGTTATACCGTTATTCAAGTTTTATAAATAACAGATTAGAGTAAAATAACAGGTTTTTTAAATGTTAATGAATGTGATTTTGACATATAAAAAAATCGACAATAAGTAGGAAATATAATTAGGTAGGTGGCTTATTTAATAGTAGTTAATAAGTTTAATTTGAGCTCCTTACCTTATTTGTAATGATTGGTCATTTTTCATACATTGGATTTAGTAGATAAAAACATGAAGAACAGGTTTTACTGACATGGTCATAAAGAACAGATCTCCTTGAGTACAGCTGATGTACGGGAAGTTTGATATGTTGGTTTTTCGCTGCTTCTGTTAGATGTAGAGATGTCTAATGTTTGAAAATTGAATGTATTTAAAACAGACAAAAGATAAGAAAAAAAGGCAGGAATCCAAGGCTGATAATTTACTCAATCAGCATTTTCTTTGCATTTTTGCTCAAAATACCAGGTGTCGTTCACCTCCGGATTTGTTCTTCATTTCATATTTTAAGAATTGGAGGACAAGCCCTATGGCGAAAGAAAGGATTTATACCATTATTGTACAGAGAGAACGTGTGGAAGTGAGCAGAGAAGTTTATTACGCCTATCATAAAGCCCGTGAGGCGGAACGATATCAGAATCGTGTCATTCGGCAGATCGAGATGTCGCTGGAACGGTTCCAGGAGGAAGGGGTGAACGCGGAATACCGTGTGGTCCGTTCGGCTCCAGGAATTGAGGAGGAGATGATCCGGGCCGAAGATAACCACAGACTGTACCAGGCGCTGGATGAACTGAATGTGGAGGAACGCCTGTTAATTAATGCTTTGTTCTTTTCTGGGATTACGGAAGGCGATCTGGCAGCCCGTCTCGGAGTTACCCAGCAGGCAGTGAGTAAGCGGAAGAAACGGCTTCTGAGAAAGCTCCGTGAAAAAATAGAATAAATTTTTTGTTTTCTGAGGTTGTGGGCCCCTTCACTTTTTCCTTTATAGGAGTGAAGGGGCTTATTCAGTCCCCGTTGTTCCTTGAAAACTTCATATCCAGCGATTACGATACGTTAGCTGTTCAGCGCGAAAGCGAAAGCGGCATAGAAAGATACGCCACGACCACCTGCAGGATTTCTAGTATTCTGTCAATCCGACCATATCGAAGGTGCAGAGCGGTTTTTTCTGTTCTGGAAATGGCCCGTGGCCGGGCCATCCCGCCATGACCTGGGCAGCCTATGATGATACTTCCGTCCAGTCACAGCCCCTCTTGACCGAGGGATCACGCAATGAGGGCGGCAGCCGGAGATCCCGGCTGGGGCAGCAAAAGAAGCTGTGCCCATGACGGCCTTGCCAGGGCCGGTTGTAATCGACTGCCAGGCTCCGGGGAGGTGTGCCGAATAGGAGCATGATGTATCAAATAAAAATGAAATGAAGAACAAGTACGCTTTTATACTGTGTGGCGGCGGTTGTTTCTTAACCGCCGCCATCAAATACAGTTTATCGGAACAGTGAACTTTTGTCAGATTCGCTAAGAGTACCATCCATTTTTATTGGATATAGCGATAGCTGTTTTAGGATAATTCAGATATGTTGTGGTATAGAAAGAATAAACCATCAGAGGAGGAAGCAAATCATGAGGAATGATCGCAAAAAGACCGTGGCAATGTATATTCGATTTGGGAGAGCAGAATCGTCCAATCACAGCTCTTGCAAACGCGACAGCATCGACTGGAAACAGATGTGGGAGGATTATCGAAAGGAGCTGAAAAAATATCCCTTGAGTAAAATCCGGCTTTAAAAGAGAACTGGAAAAACTACATAGAGTTTCATCCCCTTGCTAAATACGAGTGAGGGGATTTTTTTGTTTCCAGAAAATCAGGCAGGAGAGGGGAGAATCAAAGTGAATATTTTAAGGGGCGATTTATACTATGCAGACCTGACACCGGTAACCGGCAGCGAGCAGGGCGGCGTAAGGCCGGTGCTGATGATCCAGAATGACATGGGGAACCGGTTTAGTCCAACCGTGATCGTAGCGGCCGTAACCAGCAGACAGGACAAGCATCCGCTACCGACTCATGTCCCAATCAGTCCCAACCACTGTGGCCTGAAAGAACATTCTGTTGTACTGCTGGAGCAGATCCGGACCATCGACCGTGTCCGTTTGCGGGAGTACATAGGCCGGTTGACGGAAGAGGATATGGAGCAGGTAGATCATGCGCTGCGAATCAGTATCGGCCTTAGTTAGACGGAAAACAACAAAACGGCAGAAAGAGCCGAGCCGTATATATAGATTTAAAGTTCGATTGAACGTTGTAGTCCAGGAGGGAGAGGATCTTATGAACGAAAAGAAAAAAGCATGGGTATATACCCGGATCGATGCGCCGGAAGACAGGTATGGGAGCTTGAAGCGGCAGGACCAGAAGCTAACCGAATATGCCTCCCGCATGGGCTGGGAGGTGGTCGGTCATTCCCAGGACACCGGTTCCTGCCGGGATATGAACCGGCCCGGACTCCAGGCACTGACCGATGCGGTATCACAGGGATGTGTGAATATTCTAGTGGTGAGCGGTCCCGACCGCCTGAGCCGCAATGCAAAGGATATCATTGCCTATGCAGAGTTTTTACAGAACTTTGATGTGGAGGCTTATTCGCCAGAACAGGGGAAGATTGAAGTCCTTTGCACTTCTGTGTTAAAGGACTCGGCATTAGCGGTACCGGATGACAGTCCGAATTTGTCCATTCGTTAGGAGGCAGGCCCATGGGACAGAAGAAAGAAACAAACGAGGTCCGGTATAGTGTAGCCCGGAAATTGCTGAATCTGATGCTGGAAAATGGCTTTATCTCGGAGGAGGAATATAAAAAAATCGATGCTTTGAACCGGGAAACATTCTCTCCGGAATTGTTGAAAGTATATGGGTAAAAACACTGGATATATCTGAAAACTTGTGGTATTGTGTGGTGCTAACAGGAGAACAAAGAAAGGAAGGAGAGAAGCCTATGGCGAAGAAGGTTGTAAAGAAAATCACAAAAATCGAGCCTGTTAGCAGCGGTTCCGCCGCCAATGCGGTGGAGGTCAAACGTGTCTGCGCCTACTGCCGCGTCAGTACGAACTCGGCGGACCAAAAAAATTCCTTTGAAGCCCAGGTAGACTATTATACCCGGCTGATTGGAGAGAAGGAGGGCTGGGTGCTGGCTGGTATCTATGCAGACGAAGGCCGGACCGGCACAAAGCTGTACCGGAGAGATGACTTCCAGCAGATGATGGAGGACTGCCGGCAGGGAAAAATTGATTTGATCCTGACAAAATCCGTGACCCGGTTTGCCAGAAACACGTTGGACAGCATCAAAGCTATCCGGGAACTGAAGGCCCTTGGGATAGGCGTTTACTTTGAGAAGGAGAGGGTCAACACCCTTATGGAAAAGAGCGAACAGATGATAACCATCTTGAGCTCTATCGCCCAGGGAGAATCCGAGAGTATTTCCACCAATAATAAGTGGTCGGTAGTACGGAGATTCCGAAATGGTACATTCATTATAAGCAGCCCACCGTATGGTTATGAGAATAATGAGTATGGAGAGCTGGTTATCAAAAAAGAAGAGGCAGAGATCGTGCGCTGGATTTTTGATGAATACCTGGGAGGGAAAGGGTCCTACACCATTGCCGCAGAACTGGAAACAGCAGGGATTCCCACGATCCGTGGAGCAAAGGAATGGCTGGACAGTGTGGTAAAGGGGATTCTTCAGAACTGTGCATATGAAGGGGATCTGCTGCTTCAGAAAACCTATACGACCGATGGAGTCCCATTCATTCGCAAGAACAATCGGGGAGAACTGCCCCAGTATCTGATAGCAGATGACCATGAGCCCATCATTACCAGAGAGGAGGCTGCGGCTATCCGCCAGATTTATGTGTATCGGAGGGAACGGCAGTGTGTGGAGGATGCCAGTGTATATCAGAACCGGTATGCATTCAGCAGCCGGATTCTCTGCGGGGAGTGTGGGACAAAATTTCGCAGGCAGAAAATCTACATCGGAAAGCCATATGAAAAAATCCAGTGGTGTTGCTACCAGCATATTAAAGACAGTAAGAAATGCAGCCAGAAGGCAGTCCGCGAGGACGTCATCCAGGCTGCATTTCTTACGCTCTGGAACCGGCTTGCCAGCAATTATGAGGAGATCCTGATCCCCATGCTGGCGGCGCTGAAGGCAATCCAGGGCAACCCAGAGCAAGACCGGGAAATGCAGGAGATAGAACAGAATATTCAGGAACTAAAACGGCAGGGCTACAGGCTGGGCAGGGTATTAACCGAAGGCAGCATAAGCTCTGCCATTTTTATTGAGAGACAGAACCAGATTGAGGCACAGCTGGAAGCGAACCGGAGGCGGCTGCGGCAGCTGAAGGGGCAGAAAGCCTTTGAATGGGAGATATCCCAGACCGAATATCTGATAAGCGTCTTCCGCAACCGTCCTGCCATCCTGGAAGCGTATGACGAGGAACTCTTCCTACTGCTGGTGGAACGTATCACAGTGCTGCCCGGACGCCGGCTGGTATTCCGTCTGAAGAATGGTCTGGAACTGGAAGAAAATGAACAGGAGGTGAGCTAAGTATGAGACAACGCCATATGCCGCTGGGGTATCGGATGGCGGAAGGAAAAATAGTAATTGATCCAGAAACGGCAGAGATTATAAATCGAATCTTCCAGGAGTATTCAGAAGGAGCTTCCCTGTACCAGCTTGCGAGAAAACTTACAGAACAGGGGGCACTCAATGCAAACCATAAGCCGGTGTGGAATCATGGGACGGTTGGAAAAATCCTGGAGAATCGAAAGTATCTGGGAGATGAATTTTATCCAACAATGATAGAACCAGAACTGTTCACCAAGGTACAGGAGCGCAGGATAGAAAAGAGCAGGGAACTGGGGCGCATCATGCAGCCTAACAGCTTCAGGAATCGCTCTATGTTCGCAGGCAGTCTGGTCTGTGGAGTCTGCGGGCAGCCCTACCGCCGGTACGTGGAGCACTGTAAACAGCCGGGAGAAAAAATCGTCTGGAAGTGTAAGCACTACATAAATGAAAACAGGGTGTGCTGCCGGAACATATTCCTGGTAGACAGCCAGATCATCCAAGCATTTATGGAACTGATGAGAGGGGTGAAGGATGGGAGGCTCCAAATAGAGCCGAAAACCATCATGCAGGGCCTGACATATAGCCGTGAGGCAGCAGAACTGACCAGAAAGCTGCAGGAATTGGAGGAAAAGCCGGAGTATCCATCCGAGGAGATGGTACGGCTGATTTATGAGCGGGCCAGATTACAGTACCGGGTGTCCAAAATTCAGGACCAGAATTACCAGACAGAAAAACTGAAAACAGCCCTGGAAGAAAACCTACTCCAAAAAGAATTTGATAGTGAACTTTTTAAGGCAACGATACATCGGATTACCGTTCACAAGGACAGAAGGTTCGAATTTGAATTAATGAATGGTGTAAAAATCGAGCTTCCTATCAGGGAAGCAGCAGAAGGGAGGAAACCGGATGAGACGGGCCAGAACAGCAACCGTTGTAAAGAAAAATATCTCTGTAATTCCAGCCAATCCGGAATACAGCCGTGATACAAGGGCCCAATATAAGCGGCTGCGGGTAGCCGCCTACTGCCGAGTCAGTACCTTGCAGGAACAGCAGGAGACCAGCTATGAAGCACAGGTGAATTATTATACAGAAAAAATCAACAGCAACCCGGAATGGGTGTTTGCAGGAATCTATGCAGATGACGGGAAGAGCGCTACCATGACCCGTAAGCGGAATGACTTTCAAGCAATGATTGATGACTGTATGGCAGGAAAAATTGATATGGTCATCACAAAATCCATCAGCCGCTTTGCCAGGAACACGGTAGACTCCCTTACCCATATCCGAAAATTAAAGGCAAAGAATATCGCCGTGTATTTTGAAAAGGAGAACATCAATACCCTGGGGGATGGAGGGGAAATGCTGATCACCATTCTAAGCAGCCAGGCCCAGGAGGAAAGCCGTAACTTGAGTGAAAATGTCCACTGGGGGTATGTGAGGCAGTTTGAAAACGGAGTGGTGTATGTAAATCACAATAAATTTTTGGGATACACCAAGGATGAAGAAGGAAATCTGGTCATCGTGCCGGATGAGGCAAAGCTGGTCCGCAGAATCTTCCGGTTATACCTGGAAGGAAACAGCATTAACAAAATTGCAGAGACGCTTACAAAGGAAGGAATTCGGACTGTGACAGGAAACACCGTGTGGCATGCCACGGTGATTTCCAAAATGCTGATGAATGAAAAATATATGGGGGATGCGCTGCTGCAAAAAACCTATACCGTGGATTTCCTGGAAAAGAAGAGGGCGGTCAATAAAGGAATTGTACCGCAGTATTACATCGAGGGCAACCATGAAGCGATTATCCCTCGGGAACTGTTTTACCAGGTACAGGAGGAACGGGCCCGCCGGGCGAATGTTTACCGCCCGGCAAAAAAGAAGGGAACCACCATCCGGGGAAAATACAGTTCCAAGTATGTGCTGGCCGACATCATGTACTGCAAAGAGTGCGGACAGCCTTACCGCAGGCAGGTATGGGTGAACGGCGGGGCAAAGAAGCCGGTGTGGCGCTGTTACAGCCGCTTGAAGAGCGGAACCAAGAAGTGTAAACATTCCCCCAGCCTGGAAGAAAAAGCGCTCCACGAAGCGATTATGGAGGCCGTCAACTCTGTGGTAAAGGATGAAGGGGAGTTCATCGATGCCTTCCGGGATAATGTCATCCGGATCCTGGGCAGCTACTCGGATAACGTGGAACCAACCGAATATGATGAGAAGATCGATGCGCTGCAGAAACAGATGCTGGCATTAATCGAGGACAGCGCCAAAACGGAGAGCGCTGATGAAGAGTTCGACCGGGTGTACCGGGAGATTGCGGACCAGATCCGGGCCTTCAAGAAAAAGAGGACGGAGTTGATCCGGGAAAAGCAGCTGGCCGAAGCCTACGACCAGAGAGTGGAAGGTATGGGTCAGTACATCCAAAAGACCAACTACCTAAAATGCCAGTTTGATGACGAACTGGTCAGGCGGCTGATTAAGGCCATCATGGTAATCAGCGAAGATAAGATTGAAATACAGTTCCACTCAGGAATTGTGATGTCCCAGAGAATCAATGAATATGACTAAGACCGGCGGCAGAATCAACGGGTTCCTGCCTGCCGGGATTCTGACAGTGGCAAGAATAAAGTCCCCAGACACCATGTGATATCCTTATCACCGCTGGGGGTTTTATTGTTGGTATTATAGGGAGGAGTAGGAACGGTAGAAATGGAGGAACAGCACAATGGTATCGGAAGAGTTGAAAAAAATGTTTGAAGGGCGGATTGAAATGCAGGATATGCATTATGTGGGGAAAGCCTGCTATGGGAGACTGGAGGAGAATCTCAGAGGGAAGATTGAGCTGGGACAGGGCTTTATGGACAGTGGGTATACCAGGCTTACCGTCTCGGTGCTGGAGCGGACCAATGGGCTGGTGGATCAGATGAAGTTTTTGATCAGTGATGTGACTGGTCTGAAACAAGAAACGGAAGGGGAACGGATGGCAGGGCCAGAACTGAGATCGTATAAAGATTCTGTCTGGTGGAATTGTGAGATGGAAGAGGAGGACTACCAGAAGATAGCGGAGGCGGTCAATGGATATCTGTCCCTGTTTCAGTCGGAAGAACTGGTTCAGGGACAGAAGGAAGGAGAATCCCAGGGGCAGAATGAACAGGTGGGAGTGCTGCCGAGTAATATCCTTACTTAAATCATCGGAACCATATTAAATTATAGAAGGAATGAGGAAGGGAGCAGGGCTTAAATGAAATTATTTGTAAAGCGTGAAAACTGGGATGGTGGAATCTGGATGAAGCTGCCGGCCTCGGAGGAACAGGCAGAGCAGGTCCAGAAGAAACTGGCTGGTTACCATCCTTCCAGGATGTTTCCATTCATAGGAGATGTGGAAGCGCCGGTGGCCGGTCTGACTCATCTGTTAATCGGAGAATTTGTGTTTCAGGAGTCAAACCTGGGGCAGTTAAATTACCTTGCCGCAAAGATTGGTTCCTGGTCGGAACAGGAGCGGGCTATCTTCGAGACTGTGCTGCAGAATGAAAAGCCGGATTCTTTGCTGCGGATTGTGGAGGCAATGGATCATTTAGATCAGTACGAATGCTATCCAGAGATAAAATCGCTGGAGCAGTATGGGTATTATCTGTTTGAGCGGGAGGGAAGAAGGCTGCCGGTGGAACTGACCGGCTATTTTGATTATGAGGCATATGGCCGTTTGAATATGAAAGCCAGTGAGCGATTGACAGATGAGGGACTCATAACAAGAATCAAGGCGCCAAAACCGGCAGTGGGAACGAAGCAGAATCCGGAAGTGGTGTAGCCTGGATCGGCAGTATTCCGGATGTATCTGGCATTTGATAAGAGGTATTCGGAAAAGAGCTGTTTTTACTTCCCCATGACGGAGAAACAGCTGGAGGCCCTGGAGGAGAAGTGCAGAACATATGACGTTGATGAGGTGGCAGACTATCTCAGCAATATCTGGGAGTTGGATCAGTTCTTGCCACCGCGGCTCACATTTAGGGAGCTGAACCAGATTGCGATGGAGATACAGAACCTGGCGGATAAAACCACTGTGTTGAGAAAAAAACTTCTGGCTTCTCTGGAGGCGGAGGTTCCCAGGGATGCGGATGCAGCGTGTCAGATTATCCGTAATTATAAGGATTATGAATTCCTCCCGGTTCAGGAATTGTCGGCGGAGGGCTATGCGAAGTATCTGCTGAATTTACATCAGATTTACATCGAGAAGGAGCTGGAACCATATGTCCGTCTTCAAGAATTTGGTTTGCAGAAAATGAAAGAGAATGGGCCAGTGGAGACAACATTTGGCACGCTGATCTGCAAGGCACATCCGATACAGGAACTGAGTCCGTTTGTTCAGGAGTTCGATCTATACAATTCATTGGCTGTAACTGCCTATTGGAATGGAAGTGAATCCTTTGTGCCGGAGCTTTTAAGCGGGGAGGAGCTTCTCTCGTATGAAAATATGATCCGGGAAAAGATCCAGGCCAGCTTAAAAAGCTGCCCCGAGAAGGGGCTGGCAGAATATCTGTTTTCTGAACTGCTTAAAAAACGGGTTGCATCTATGACGCCAGATGTAGAGGTATATGCCGGCAGCCTTTGGGGTGTGCTTACAGTACGAACTTATGGAGAATTAAATGATCGGGAACTGGCAGCTGTAATGGAAGAGTGGAAGGCTATGGCAGATAGCGGCTGGGGAGAAGAACTGTTTTACCGGCCTATTCGGACGGAGAAGGGTGAGATTTATATTGGGTTCTGGGATACAGACAATAATGACAACCTGTTCATAAAAACGGAGGAGGAGTTTCGAATGGACTGCCTGGATGGAAGTCAGATTGGGCAGGAGCTGCAGCTTTAAATGTAAGTCTCTGAATACAAGTTTTCAATGCAACCGTCAATGCAAAACTCAATGCAAACCCAGAACAGTGGCTAAATACGAAAAAGAACAAATGTTCTGAAAATGTATTGCGATCTCATATCAGCTCCTGTATAATAGCAGTAGAAAGAGGAGGCGTCAGATTAGATGATTCGGTTATTTGAGTTTCGGGATTTGGATAGGATTATGGAGATTTGGCTGGAGGGAAACTTAACGGCTCATCCATTTATAAAAGAGGAGTATTGGAAACAGAATTATGAGACAGTCCGCTCCATGCTGCCAAATGCAGAGGTGTATGTGTTTGAGGAAGCCGGGGAGGTCCAGGGGTTTATTGGAATGGATGCAGAATACATTGCCGGATTATTTGTAGCGGAGGGACACCGGGGACATGGGATCGGCCATCAGCTGATTTCAGAGGTAAAGAGGAAAAAGCGCCTGTCACTGCATGTATATGAAAAGAATATAGGCGCTGTGGCATTCTACCGGGCGGAAGGGTTCCGTGTTGAAAATAGAATGACAGAGAAAGAAACTGGGGAACAGGAGTACCTGATGGTGTTTCATGGAGGCGGTGAGTAAAATGGGGGCTCTTAGGCCTAAAAGTGCAATTGAAAATCGGGCTTTTAGAGAGGAAGTTCAAATATGACAAATGATCAGCGAGCAGAACAAATAATAAAAGAATACGGATTTCATTTTAAAGATATACCTAAACAGGAAATAATCAATTTAATACAGATGGAAATAGCAAATTATCAACCGGACAGTTCTGAATATATTCGATTATTATGCGGTTACTTGTATTGCCTTGGTGATATTTCAGATGTTCCGTTACTTGAAAAAGCTAAATACAGCATCAATATGGATGTTGGCTGTATGATAGACGGAGAGTGGATTGACAGCTTGAAAAACGGCGGGATTGAAACCCAATGTACTGGTTCCCGTCAAGAGATTATAAACAATTTTGTATCGTACTACAATAATTTTCAGCCCGAAGATGAATACTAAATTTAGTTTTGTCAGGGAGATGTATTGAGCAACAACTTGAAATATGCGGAGTGTAGCATGAATAAGAATGAATATTCCATTTGTGATGAGTGTGGAAGCGAGTTTTTAAAATCATCTTCAAAAATGATGGCATTGTGCCCTGAATGTGCCCACGTCCTATATGGCTATCCCAATTGTGCCCATGATTTTAAAAATGGACGATGTATATATTGTCATTGGGATGGGAGTCAAAGTGAATATATAAAAGGGCTGAAAGGTAATGGCTAAGTCGACAGTTTCCAGCTTATAGAATAGAAAGATGTTATCAGATCAGTTCCTTTTTGAACATATCATAAGGCCCTTTATTTATGTAGGAGGTGGCATTATGGCAACCTGGAACCCATGGCACGGATGTAGAAAAATAAGTCCGGGGTGTCTAAACTGCTATGTGTATCGCAGAGATGCCGAATTCGGGAAAGACAGCAGTATTATAGCCAGGACATCCAGATTCGATCTGCCGGTTAAGCGTAATCGAAAAGGTATATATAAATTACAAACGGACGAGGGGACCGTGTATACTTGCATGACCTCGGATTTCTTTGTAGAAGAAGCGGATGAATGGCGGCCCGAAGCATGGAGGATGATCAGGGAGAGGGGCGACCTGCACTTTGTAATCATTACAAAACGAATCCATCGATTCCAGGTTGGACTTCCAAAAGACTGGGGAGAAGGATATGACAATGTAACAATCTGCTGTACCTGTGAGAACCAGAATAGGGCCGATTATCGGCTCCCTATTTTTCTGAATTTACCAATCAGGCACCGGACGCTCATTCATGAACCAATGCTGGAACAGATTGAGATTCGCAGATATCTGGCAACCGGATTAATTGAACAAGTTACCTGTGGTGGGGAGTCTGGCCCAGAGGCCAGGATTTGTGATTACGCATGGATCTTAGATACCATGCAGCAATGTGTGGAGTATGATGTTCCTTTCTGGTTTAAACAGACAGGCGCTAAATTCAAAAAAGGAAACCGTATCTATCATATTGAGCGTAAAGACCAGATGAACCAAGCGGAAAAAGCTGGGGTGAATTACAGATACGAAAGAAATATAATTAAATAAGAGATACAGGCTTGCATAAATTTAAGAGATAATCAAGTATCATGATACATAATAAAAATGACCGGCAGGATTGAACCTGACTGGTCATTTTGGTTAATTTAGAAGCTTCTAAATAATGACAATGATGAGCAGCGCATGCTGTTTGAGAGCTGCACGCTAAAGGGGAAAAGAATCTGTAATCCGATTGTGGACTGGCGGGACTCGGATGTGTGGGAATATATACACAGCGAGCGCCTGGAGATTAATCCGCTTTATGATATGGGATTCTACCGAGTCGGCTGTTTGGGATGCCCCATGGCAGGGAAGAACTGCTGGACAGAGTTTCGACTATTCCCGACCTACCAACGGGCATATATACGATCCTTTGGAAAGATGCTGGATGCAATCCATGCTGGTGGAGGAAAGGCGAAATGGAAGACGGCGGAGGATGTTTTTTCGTGGTGGATGGAGGAAAAGACCATAGAGGGACAGATGAGTTTGTTTGATCGAACTGAATGGCTAGAGAAAGAAAAAGATGAACTATTCTGGAAGGGGGTAGATTTTGGAAATAAGCTGTTATATAATAAACATACAAATGATAAAAAAAGTACGACCTAAGAGGTTACAACTTTCGATATGATTCAATGTGAATAAATGCAATTTGTAATATTTGTCATTTGGAAAAATGTGAATATTAAAAGAAAAGGCTCCTGTTTTATAGGGGCTTTATCTTTACATATATGGAAAAATTTAAAGCACAGTATTAGAATTCATTATAACCACACTACTAACAGAAAGGAAACAATGGTGTTTGTAAAAGAAACATCATACATGAGAGGAAATGACGACATTAGAAGAACTGATATATTATTGTAGAGAACCAGAACCTGTTGGGGCATTGATGTTGACAGGGGAATGGGGGTGTGGAAAAACCTATTTGATGGAGCACAATCTAAGGGAACAATTAGAACCTACTCATATTATTCTGCGAATTTCGCTGTTTGGTCTTTCATCTATTGAGACTATAGGTGAATGTGTTAGAACTGCATGGATGAGTGCATATTTAGAAGATAAAGGTTGGGATCAAAAAAGTGAAACATTAGGAAAGTATAAGGATAAATTGTCCAGATTACCATGGCCAGAAAATATTAAAAATGTTATATCTTTCAATCCAGCGAATCTAATGGACGTTGAAAACAGTTTGAATGGGAAAAGAGTAGTTCTTGTTTTGATGATTTGGAGAGAAGTAAATTAGATACAATCGATGTATTAGGGTGCATAAATGACTATTGTGAGAATAAAAAGTTTCACACAATTGTCGTGGCTAATGAGGATAAAATGCAAGTTTCAGAATCGCAAATAACCTCTGTAGAGGAAATAAAAGAGTATAATGGTGATACCCATCAGCCAGTTAATGTAGTGCTGAATTGCTTGAACCAGAAAAGTGGAGCCGAGAATATTTCGTATGAAGAAATCAAGGAAAAAATAATTGAGCGAACTATAAGATATAAACCTGATTATAAAGCAATCGTTCATACTGTTATAGATGATCAAATTCGATTGTCTGAGGACTATTATCAATTTCTAAAAAAGCATAGTGACGAGATACTGCGCCTTTTTGAATTATCTTCTACGGAGACATTGGATGGAATAGAGAGTTTGTTTGCAGAATCCAAAGAAACGGTCACTCGTCCACATAATATCCGGAGTTTAAAATGCGCATTGCAAGATTTTAACCGTATCTACATTATACTTGTTGAACATGATTTCCCTGATATGGATAAGTGGCTATGTTCGTTTGTATCTTATATGTTTGCATATAAAGCTGGAAAAGCTAAGGATGATAAATATGGAAATCTGCTTACAGATGAAGCGGTACGTAAGCTCTATCCTATTTTTAATAATCATTTTATATTTAAGACTGCAAAAGATTGGATTATAAAAGGTGATTGGGATGAGAACCAACTTAATTTAGAGATTGCAGAGATAAAGGCGCGAAATGTGGCAGCTGCTCCTAAAGATATACTTCGGACAAATTGCCTTTTGGATATTGATGAGGATATTATTGTGCAGGGATTTCCTGAAGTTTTGGATATGGCTTATACTGGTCAGATGTTATTAGATGAATACATTAATTTTATATATAATGCTTATTGGGCCAGAGAATATCAGTTTGATCTATTTAATGATATTGATTGGGAAAAAATTCAAAATGGGATTCAACGATGCATGGAACGGATGGTGTCGGAGGATGGGGAAGTTGCATATGGCAGAAGATACATTGACTCAGAAAGTAAAGATAAGTTTACAGTATCTGAATGGAAATGTTATATGTTGATTGAGGACTTCAGAGAAAAGAAAGTGCTAATCTATAGTGCTAATCGAAAGCTATATTTGGAGGCTATTCGTGAGAGACCAGAAACGGCATTTTTTGAATGCGAACGGAAAGCATTGAATGTATTTGATGAGGAAATGGCTATAGCAACCGCGGAAGCCTTTTCGCGGTGTACTAACGCTGGAAAAAATAGATTTAGCTTAGATTTCAAAAATATGTGGCAGTATTATAAAGAAAGACCAGATATAAAACTATCAAACACAATTCAGGGATTTGAAAAACTATTGGAATTACTGAAGAATCAAAAAGAGATTCTTCAACAGCAAAATAAGTCGATTGCAAAAGGACATACTGATAGATTCATAAAGGTAACGGAACAACTTATATCTATAGAATCGTTAGAGGCCTGATATTGTTTTGATAATTTGATATTTTTAGGATTAAGTAAGTTATTTAGTGGGAATAAGCGTGTTGGTATCTAAAAGTCTGTTTAGCATGAGAAGAAAATTATTAATTTAGCAGTTAATTATCAATATTGGATATATTTAATGATTTGATATCAGTGATTCGATTTGGATATTTAAAGGGTGGCAAGTAGATGATAGAATATTACTTGCTATTCATGGTATGGTAAAGAGATAGAAATTATATAAATTGTATAATTGAAAGGTATCAATATGTAAAAAAATAGGGGAGGATAGTGTTGCTATGACGGAATATCTTCCTAAAATAGGGGAAAAGTGCTACTATATGCATAGAGAAGTAGTGGTTATAGGTGTTTTTGATTGCTTTCATCTTGTAAAAATTAAGGACCTAGTTGATGCATATTCATTTTGTGTAGATAAATGTGTGCTGACAAAGGAACCCAATATCACTAATTCAATATCATTAAGTTTATTTGGAGGAAACGGTAAATGAGTGTTTTGCAGTTTATTGAAGGGTATATGAGTGGTAATGCATGGGAGGACTTGTGCGTCATGTGTTATCGCATGCGATATCAAGATGAACATTATACACCCATTTCTGCAGCACAAGGAGGCGATGGTGGAATTGAGGGATTTACTCAAAATGGAATTGTTCATCAGTGCTATTGTCCTGAGAAAAATTATTCAGATGAAGATAACTACACACATATGCGAGATAAAATGACAAAAGATATTGGAAAACTTTTAAAACCAGAATATATAAAGAAACTTAAAGATTGGGGTGTGCCTTCAATTAAAGAGTGGCACTTTGTGATACCAGAGCAGAATGACTCTCGTATAGTAAAGCATGCTGAGACTAAAAGAAAGGAAGTTTTAGCTGCCAAGAAGTCCAACCCCAAATTATATACTCATATCAGTGATGAGTTTAAAGTTATTATAAAGTGTGCTGATGATTTTTTGCTGGAAATCAGCAGGATAGTTCTTGCACCACATAAAGATTATCTTTTGAACTTAGCAATAAGAGATGCGATTACACTTGATTATACAAAATGTGATTCTGAAAAAGTTGAAAATATAAGACGCAAAATAAAAGCTATTAAAAATACTAAAGATGATAATGATGAAGATGTCATTTTTTTAGTAAATCTTTTTATAGAATCTTATCTTAGTGGACTTGCTATACTGAATAAGTTGAGATTGAGCTTTCCGGAAATTCATAAATCTCTAATTGAGCTAGAACAAAGTTGTAAAAAAGATGTTGCTATTAAAACAAGAATGATATCTGACAACATTGGTAATGCAAAATTATTTAATGAACTGCTTGACAATTTTGAAAATAAGTTAAAGGAACAATTTTCTACAACAGTTGATTTAGCTTCAATTGGGGAATTAAAACAGGATTTGGTTGCGAGTTGGTTGGCAGATTGTTCAATGGAATTTAGAATGTAGGTGAATATTTTGAATAGGCAAAAGTTAATAGATAATCGTGACATTGTCTTTAATGCAAAACCAGATGCCGTTCCTTATAATTATCGAATTAGTTATAAGGTATCACAGATATGCTTTATCCTCGCAAAATCATGTTGGGGTAAATCAGGGTGCTTACCGATAAAATTACACATGATATCTTTTGCGCTTTGTTCAAAAGATGCTATGACTCGATTGTTACATTATGCACAATATGAATTCTCAGCTCCACCGATTATACGTTTTGATCCAGCTGTTAACAGAGCGGTTACTTTTGCAATAGCAGATAATTTGATTTTTCAAGGTAAAAATGGAAAATACATTTTAACAGATAAAGGATGGGACTTAGTATCAGAAATCGAACAGGACACAACCATATTTGTTTCAGAAAAATCGGAACTCTCACTTTTAGCAAAAAAATTAACAGACAATAAGATAAAACAATTGTCAGATATTTGGAGGGATACATATGCTGAGGATAAATCGTCTTCGTATTGAAATAAAAACAGCAAATGAGTCTAACGGAGGAGTTTATGGTTTTGATGAAAGATTCTCCAGCAGATTAACGTTTATTGCCAGCCTCAGTAATACTGCCGGTAAAAGTTCTGTGATTGAAGCAATTCTTTACTGCCTTGGTTTTGAGGAAATTATTGGTGGAAGAAATGAAAAAGTTCTCACCTCTGTATATAAATCGATAATTCATGATGGAGAACAAGATTGGAATGTCTTAGAGTCTGGAATGTATTTGGAAATTTCTAATGGTAATGAAACTGTAACTATATATAGAGCTGCGAAATTAGAATCAAGAGACTCGCGGCTTGTAACGGTATATTATGGTGATTTTGATTCAATTGGTAGCCAAAGTACACAGCCAGAAGATATGTACCTTCATGATGGTGGCGCTGCATCTAATGAAAAAGGGTTCCACTCATTTTTAGAATCGTTTTTGCATATTCAGTTACCTCTTGTACAAACGAATGGTAATGATCAAAAACTTTATTTGCAAGTAATCTTCTCTGGTTTGTTTATTGAGCAAAAGCACGGTTGGGCTGATATTTTTTCTGGAATGCCATATTTCGGAATTAGGGATGCCAAAAAGCGTGTAGTAGAATTTTTGCTTGGATTAGATACTTTTAAAAATGAGAGAGAAAAGAATAGGCTTAAAACAACAGGCAATGCAATTATCAGAGAATGGAAGGGGGTATTTGATGATATAAACAGAAATGTTACGCGAGAATCTTGTTCTATTAGTGGACTTCCTATGCAACCTAAAATTATGAATAGCAATGATTTTAAAGCTATTAGTGTTACAACAATTGATAAAAAGTCTCTCGAAAATGTTATATCTGAATTACAAGATGAACATGACTCAATTAAATGTCTTAAACCAAGAAATATTGATAATTTTGAAAACCTAAATAAAGAATTGCAAACAATATCTGAAACTATACTTTCTTTCGAGCAGAAAGAAAGTGAATGCTTGGATCAGATAAATGTGTCACGCAGTGCAGTTGCTCAAGCAGAGCGAAGCCTTGAGGTGGTTATTCGTGATTTGAGAAATAATAAAGATGCAGCAAAATTGCAAAGTATGGGTTCTACAATAGGTTGTCAAATTTCTCGGAATATTTGTCCTACATGTAATCAACCGATTGAAGATTCTCTTTTGCATTTAGGTAAAGATATTCCCATTATGAGTATTGAAGAAAATATTCGACATTTAGAAGGCCAGAAAAGTGTTCTTGAATTTACACGTGACAGCCATAAGACAAATATAGAGCAGCTATCACTGGTAAAAAATGATTTGCAATCACGATTAGTAACACTTCGCCGTCTTGCACAGACGATTCGCTCGGATATATATTCTACAGAAACAGAGTGGTCTGAGTTTATTGTTCAAAAACTTGTTGAGGTTGAGTCAAAAATCAGAGGTTATAAACAACTGCAATCATTTATATTATTACAATTGGAAGAAATTCGTAAGCTATCTACGCGTTGGAAAAAGTATAGAGAAGAGTACGAAAAACTTCCGAAAAAAGATATCTCTGAATCAGATGCTGAAATTATTGCTGCTTTTAAAAGAAATTTCATCAAGAATCTTCGTAAATATAAATATAAGAGTGCCCCAGATATTGAGGCTGTTGATATTCCTGTTGAAACATGTCTTCCTTCAATTGATGGATTTGATATGAAGTTTGATTCTTCTGCCAGTGATAATATAAGGATCATTTGGTCATTCACAATTGCATTACTTCAAACTTCTCTTGAGAAAGAAGGAAATCATCCGGGCCTATTGATATTTGATGAACCTGCTCAACATAGTATAGTAACTTCTGACATGGAAAGCTTAATCCAAAGCGTATTGGATTTAAAAGGATCAGCTCAAGTTATTGTAGGAATAACATTGAATAACGAAGAATTGAAAAAGTCCATTGAAAATTTGCCAGTAGAAGATGCAACAATAATTAATATTGGAGAACGGGCATTTAAACTTTTTGATTATAAATCTTAAATTTACCTTTATAACAACATATAATAAATTCTATGTACATAGCCAAAGGGTTTTGTAATGATAATCCTTTGGCTACAGTCTATTAGGCCAACTTAGTGTAGGAGGTTATTGTTGGCATTAACTAAGTCAACAATACATTTCTTATCTCAAGATACGAAAGGCATCTTCAAATGAAAGGCATCTTCAAATTTCTAAAATTATGATATAATTCGATTGCAGGGAAGAGTAATATAAAAGAAGTATACACTCTGACAGGGCAGGGAAGATAGAGGTTCCACCCGGGGCCAATTCTGCCCTGTGAACATCATTATTATCCACTCAACAAACTGCGAAGTTTGCGTGGAACTGTGCCGAAAGCAATAATGTATATTCAAATTAAGGATGTGAAGAAAGTTTATGATATCAACGGATGGTATGAACAGTTATACTGAAAATAAGGATTTGAACAAAGAAATATTATTATGGATTAATAATCGTATAATATCATTGTTAGAAAGATATATAAAGCAAGGGAATCATGATGCATGGACAGAAGAATACTTATGTATATGTTTTCCAAGAACTTTTGTAGAAGATTGTAAAGACGAATGTATACAAATATTGTATGATATAGAAACAATATTGAAAGACATTAATGTATATGAAGATATAAAATTATTGCATAAGTATGTGCTCATTCATCTTATTCAATATTATCAAGAGTTGTACGAAAAAGCTATGAAGTTAGGCCTCCAATCTATATGCGATAGTTATTTTCCACCTGTAGAAAACAATTTGGTTGTAAAGATTTATAATCAAATGGGTTATGAATTTAATAGTAATAATATAAAAAAAGAAATGGGAAAGCTAGAAGAGGGTCATCCACTAATATTTATACAAGAGTCACTGGAGGATATTGACGGATTGTTTTGGGATGACGTGTTTGATGATACGGAGGTAGATATAGATTGGATTGATCAATTGGTAAACGAAGCAATCGATCAACTTGAATGGGGAGAACCAATAGCATTTGATCTCAGTTATTATGCTGATTTGATGTCAAGGGATGTTAAGGAACGGTATTTAAAAATCAAAGATCTTATTGTTAAAATTGAAAAGAAAACGGAAGGTAGTTAATCTGTAAAGGAGTGTTAAGAAATATAACTAAACGACTGAATTAGGAGATAACAAAATGGAAGAAAATAAATATCTTGTTTATCATTACTGCGATTTATATGCATTTTTAAATATTATGCGTACAAAAACTTTATGGTTATCAGATGTTAAAAAGAGCAATGACGAGGATGAAGGAAAGTATTTACTGAAAAAGTTGCATGCATATATTGATGTACAGGGAATTATGGATAGCAGTATTGATCGGAGATGGATTCAAAAGGCAAAACAGTTAGTTATGGATTATATGGGGAAAAGTGATCAGCGAATGTTTGTGCCAAAGAATTATAACTATGATGAATTAGTTGAAATGCGAAAAAACTCAGAATCGACGGATGTTGTGGTGGATAAATTAGAACGAGTAGAATTGACAGAAGAACAATTAAAGAATGAGGAAAAACGATGGGAAATTGTGGAACAAGAGGCAGAGGAATTTGGGAATGGTTTAGTACCAGGTGATGAATATGAAACAGATAAGTTTGATGTTCCCTTATACACAATATGTTTTTCTGGAAATAGTGATTTATTAAGTCAATGGAGGGGATATGCAAAGGATGGAACAGGGATTGCTATTGGGTTTAAAACAAAATATCTAAAAAAATGGAAAAGTGCGATTTTTGATAAAAAAGCAATTATGACGGCTAAATTTGATCAGGTGAATTATAAGAATTTAGATATGGAGTATTTGTTGCAATTAAAAAGTAGAAGTTTAATAGAATATGCAAAAAAGCTGATTGAGGAAACAAATGAAGAAATGAAAGGATTATTAGAGTCGGCAATTGAAGAAGAACTGGAAGAAATAGCAGAAAACTCTATTTTTTATAAGAGTGAACTATTTCAAGAAGAGGATGAATATCGGCTTATCTATCGTGATTTGATAAAGTGCCAAAATTCACAGTATATAAAGAATTCCAAGGGAAGAGCAGAGATAGAAAAGAGAATTCGAGACTTTAAATTAAGCGAGGCAAAGTATAGGGTAGGGGCAGAAGGAATTATATCATATTTTGATTTGTCATTTGAGCCTGTTATGAACAATATTATTGGGGAAATAGTTCTTGGTCCAAAATGTAAAATGACTACGGCAGATGTAGAGTTTTTATTAAGTTCTTGGGGATACAACTGCGTGGGAGAAAATGTATATGACCAGAGAAGTATATACATACATCATTCTGAATTGTCGTATAGATAAATAACTTATTATTAAAAGAAAGTTTTAATAGCGGAGAAATAGAGCGAGAGACAACTGTTCAAAAATTTTGAGTAGTTTAAAAAGATGGCAATCGGTCTGTGAATTGCGAAATTGGACACTTTAATTTAGATGTAATCATATCCGCTGGATATCGTGGAAACTCAGTATGTGCAACACAATTCAGAAGAATTGATTATGATAGCAGAATCAATTGTCAATGTTTCTATGGGTGATTTGGGAATAGCTAGAAATGTTCGGGTCGTAAAGCTTGAAGTTGCAAGTAATGCTTTTGCTTTAGCAGCTAGTTTTGTTTTGCAAGAAGAGGATACTTCTAATGTTTTTATTTTGTTAGATGGCGATGTGTATAGAAAGGAATCTAAAAAAAGGATGCAATTAAAAAAGTTTTATCAGGAACTGAAAAAGATCATAATAATAAGGTGGATAAAGAAATTATGGCGAACAATAAAAGAGAGATTACAATACACAGCTCAGCCGCAGAGTATTTAACATATGTAGCATCTACAGGTAGTAACTCAGATAGTTTTGAGATGCGCTATGAAGACGAGAACATCTGGCTGACGCAGAAAATGATGGCAACCTTATATGATGTTTCTG